>Ga0334722_10000369_pt1 | contig 68186 bp, 80 predicted proteins | sample C3_bottom_MG_FD_207210 | JGI IMG/M metagenome (GOLD analysis project Ga0334722, IMG submission 207210) | Sediment microbial communities from Yellowstone Lake, YNP, Wyoming, USA - C3_bottom | ecosystem: Environmental > Aquatic > Freshwater > Lake > Sediment | place: USA: Wyoming | collected... | reverse complement strand
CTACTGCAATTGGTATTGGTGCTGCTACTGGAACAGCAACAATTAATAATGCTACAGTAACGTTAGCCAATGCTACATCGGTAAACGTTAATGGTGCCAATCCAACTTTGGCATCATCATCAACAGGTACGTTAAATTTATTCAATACCAATATAACTTCTGTTAATGCTTTTGGTGCTGCCACTGCTCTCACAATAGGTGCAGTAACTGGAACTGCTACAATTCGTAATCCAACAACAGTATTTTCTGGTGATATTAGGGTTAATGGAAATGATATTCTGGATAGTGGTGGAACTGCTGCAATTACTTTTGATGGATCTGGAAATACTACAGTTACTGGCAACTTAAATGTAAACGGATCTACAACTCAAATCAATACAACAACATTGACTATTGAAGATCAATTGATTGAGCTTGGTAGGGTAGATGGCGCAGCACCAGTATCGGATTCAAATAAAGATCTTGGAATGTTATTACATTATTATGATACTGCAGCAAGATTAGGTGCTGTTTATTGGGATGATTCTGTAAATAGGTTGGTACTTGCTCAAAGAGTTACAGAATCTACTGGAGTTTTAACTGTAGATTCTGGATATTATGCAGATGTTGAATTTAAAGGATTGTATATTACTGATACTGCTGGAACTGCAGATGCAGTTATTTCATATGCTACTATTGGTGGAGTAACTACAAGACACTTGCAAAATATAACTGTAGATGGCGGTACGTTCTAAATAATTGATTAATTGGAGTTAAATTATGGAAGATATTGATTTTAATACTTTTATTTCAGTTTACCAAAAAAGATTGAATGATTCAATCACACAATCAATTGCTTTTGAATCTAGAGTAATTATTTTAACTCAAAAAATAAATTCTTTAACTAAAGAATTAGAATCTTTAAAATCATCTAGATCAAGAAAAAAAACTGAAGATTTTTCATAAATATAGAAAAAAGTATTAATAATGGCAATACCATCTTCACGACAAGGACTTATTGATTATTGTCTCAGGAAGCTTGGAGCTCCTGTATTAGAAATTAATGTTGATGAGGATCAAATAGATGATCTTGTGGATGATGCTTTGCAATATTTTCAAGAAAGACATTTTGATGGAGTAGAAAGAGTATACCTAAAACATAAAATTACTCAACAAGAAGTAGATAGAGGAAAGGGTAAAGATATTAGTAGTCCAGTTGGAATTATTACAAGTACTGGAACGTCAACAGTTGGAGTTTCTGCTACATTTCAATTTGAAGAAAATGGAAGTTTTTTACAAGTTCCAGATAGTATTATGGGAGTTAATGGTATTTTTAAATTAGATACAAGTAGTTTATCTACAGGTATGTTTAATGTTGCATATCAAATTTTCTTAAATGATGTTTATAACTTTACATCAATTGAACTTTTGCAATATGCTATGACTAAAAGTTATCTCGAAACAATTAACTGGATTATTAGTCCAGATAAAGCAATTAGATTTAACAAAAGACAAAATAGATTATATATTGATATGAATTGGGGAGCTACAATGGTTGATGAATATATTGTCATCGATTGTTATAGAATTTTGGATCCAAATGATTTTCCAAAAGTTTGGAATGATTATTTTGTCAAATTATATTTGACTGCATTGATAAAAAAACAATGGGGACAAAATATGATGAAATTTACTGGAGTTAAACTTCCTGGTGGTGTTGAATTAAATGGAAGACAAATGTATGAAGATGCAATTCGTGAATTAGAAGAAATTAGATTAAGAATGAGTACAGAATTTGAAACACTACCTTTAGATATGATAGGTTAATCAATGACATTAAATCCATTTTTTCTTCAGGGAAGCAAATCTGAACAAAATTTAATTCAACAATTAATTAATGAACAACTTCGAATGTACGGAGTTGAAATTATTTACATGCCAAGAAATTACATTGGATCTGCTAAAGTTATTCGTGAAAATGTTCTTGCAAAATTTGATGATAATTATGCAATCGAAGCATATGTTGCTAATTATCAAGGATTTGGTGGAGCAGGAGATATTCTTACAAAATTTGGTGTTCAATCAAAAGATGAACTTAATTTAATTATTTCAAAAGAAAGATATGAGGATTTTATTTCTCCATTTTTAATTGTCGATCCAGATATTCCTCTAGCAACCAGGCCAGTAGAAGGAGATTTAATTTATTTTCCACTTACAGATGTAATTTATGAGATTAAGTTTGTAGAACATGAAGTTGAATTTTATCAACTTAATAAAACATATGTCTATGAACTTCGATGCGAAGCATTTGAATATGAAGATGAAATTATTGATACGGGCATTGATGAAGTTGACGATAATTTTATAAATCGTGGATATTCAGTAAAACTTACTCTTGTTGGTATTGGTTCAACTGCAACCGCAATCACTTCACTTAGAAGTGGATCTATTTCAGATATTTACTTAAATAGTAATGGGTATAATTATACTAGTTCTCCAACAATTGCAATATCAAATTCTCCTGTTTCTGGAGGAAATGCAAGTGGAAGAGCTTTAATAAAATATAATAATCAAACTGGAAAATATTATGTAGATGAAGTTTTGATTACAAATCCAGGATATGGATATAGTCAATCACCAATCATTAGATTTATTGGCGGAGGAGGAACAGGAGCTGCTGCAACTTCTGGAATTAGTACTGATAATTCAGTGGGAATTATTACAATTACATCAGGCGGATCAAATTATGTTATAAATCCAACAGTTACATTTATTGGTAATGTTGGAGTTGGAACTTCAGCAACAGCAATTGCATATATAACATCAGGCATTGTCACTTCTATTGTTTTAACAAATGCTGGATTTGGATATACCGAAACTCCAACTATTATAGTTGGAGATCCTGCAGGAATTGGAACAGGAAACTTTACTCCTTTAGAAACTGTTGTTGGATCATCTTCAAGTGCTACGGCACTTGTCAAACATTGGGATTATGATACTAAGATTCTTCATGTTTCCAATCTTTCCAATAAGTTTAATATTGGAGAAATTATTGTTGGATCTGCAACTACATTAATGCACCCTGGAATAGGATTTACTGGATCTTATGTTATTGCTAAAATTGAAGAGTCTCATGATTTAGATCATGAATTTATTGATTCTTACAATCAAAATCAAGAATTTGAAGAACAGGGGGACTTAATTCTTGATTTTGATCAACTAAATCCATTTGGAGAATACGGAAACATGGGGGATAGATTCTAATGTTAGGAAATTATTTTTATCACGAAATATTAAAGAAAACTACAATTGGTTTTGGAACACTTTTTAATAATATAAGAATTGTTCATAAAGATGATAATGGTAACGATCAAAGTATCATGAAAGTTCCTCTTGCATATGGACCGATTCAGAAATTTTTAGCAAGATTAGAACAGCAACCAGATCTTTCTTCAAAGCAAACATTAACTCTTCCCAGAATGTCTTTTGAGATGAAGAGTTTGCAATATGATCCAACTAGAAAAACTTCAATTACTCAAACATTTAATGCATCAAATGATGGAAATGCTGTAAAAGTTTACATGCCAGTTCCATATAATATTGGTTTTGAATTGAGTATTATGACAAAATTAAATGAAGATGCACTTCAAATTATCGAACAAATTTTACCTTATTTTCAACCATCATTAAATATTACTATTAATTTAATAAGTTCGATTGGAGAAAAAAAAGATATTCCAATTGTTTTAGAAAATATTCAATTTCAAGATAATTATATTGGTGGATTTGATGAAAAAAGAACATTGATTCATACTTTGAATTTTACAGCAAAAACTGCATTATTTGGCCCAGTTGCAAATTCAACTGATGGTTTGATCAAAAAAGTTCAAGTTGATTATTCTATGAATGAACAAAGAAGAAGAGAAATGAGATATACAGTTACTCCAAAAGCATTACAAGATTATAATAGTGATCAAACAATCAATAGTGTTGATGATGAATTAATTCCATTCGGAGATGATTTTGGATTTAATGAAACTACATCCGAATTTGTAGATTATAAAGTTTATAGTACTTCACAAGGTATTGATGTAGATCCATGAGTAAATCATTTAATAAAATTGGTGAAGCATTAAATGTAGAAACTTCCATTATGAAAAAGGAAGATAAAATTAATATTGCAAAAAAACCTTCCAATCAACAACAAGATGATTATGAATACACAAGGGGACAACTTTACAATTTAATTGAAAAAGGACAAATGGCTGTTGATGGTATTTTAGATGTTGCAGAAAATTCCCAACATCCAAGAGCTTATGAAGTTGCTGGACAATTGATTAAAAATTTAGGAGATGTGACTGATAAGTTGATGAATCTTCATAAGAATATGAAAGATCTTGATAATAAGTATCAAGGCCCCAATAATGTCACAAATGCATTGTATGTTGGTTCCACCGCTGATCTTCTTAAGACGATCAAGCAGCAGAGTAATACAACTGATAAGAAATCATAAATAACATTACAGGTTTTTTAATTTAAATGTTAGAACATTGTGGGTGTACGCCAGCTAAATGCAATAAGACACCAAAAGGTAAAATGTGCCCTAAACATGGAATTGATGACTGTTCTATGAAAGAAGAAAGAGATCCTAAGGGCCCAGTCAAACCATATAAGTCACCTGAAGAGATTGCAAAGAAACATAAGGTTTCTTCAGATACAATCGCGAAACAGGTGAAGATGGGCACCAAAGTTGAAGGTGAACATACTACAAGTAAGTCGGGTGCAAGAATCACTGCACTCCAACATGTTGATGAAAAACCAGATTACTACACTCGTTTGAAAAAAGTAGAACAAGTAAAGGAGGGTAATCTTCATCAGTGGTTCAAAGGATCGAGATCTAAGGATGGAAAGCCTGGTTGGGTAAATGTAGTGACTGGTGGAACCTGTGCAAGTGATGAATCAGGAGAAGGAACGCCAAAGTGTGTCTCTTCATCAAAAAGAACAAGTATGACAAAGTCAGAAAGATTATCTGCATCGAGAAGAAAGAAATCAGCAGATCCTGGACAACAATTAAAGTCAGGAGCTGCAAAACCAACATACGTCTCAACTGATGTTAAGGAAGGTTGGAGTGATAAATATAAAAGATCTATAGATTGTGATAATCCTAAAGGATTTTCTCAAAGAGCTCATTGTCAAGGAAAAAAGAAAATGCAAGAAGGAACAGACGCAAAGAGTAAAGGTAGTGGTAAAAAAGACGCCTGTTATAATAAGGTAAAGGCTCGTTATGATGTTTGGCCTAGTGCATATGCATCTGGAGCACTTGTCAAGTGTCGTCAAAAAGGTGCTAAGAACTGGGGTAATAAGTCTGAAGAGTTTTTTCCAGAGGATCATAAGGAAATTGCTTCTGGAAAGAAGAAAGATGAAGAAGGATATATGTCAAGAGTTGAATTTGATCAAATTGAAAGATCAATTAATATTTTAAGAAGTAAAATTAAAAAAAGTGATCAGCAGATTCCTGCTTGGGTTCAATCAAAGATTACCAGAGCAGCAGACTTTATTGATACTGCAGCAGATTATATGTCAAGTGAAGAAGAAGTTTCTGAAGCTTGCTGGGTTGGATATAAACAAGTTGGTATGAAGAAAAAAGTAAAGAGAATGGTTCCTAACTGTGTCAAAGAAAATATTGATAAGATTCAACAATATGGAAGAACTTATACAATTATTTTAACCTGGCACGGATCAACTTATAAACTTCAAATCTTCTTCTCAACTCCCACAATTCCATCCAGAAAAGAAGTTGAAAGTGCAATCAATAAAGTATATCCAGGTGCATTATTAAATGCATATATGCCTTCAAGAATTGATCCAACTAAACCAATGGTTCTTGCAAGAGAAGAAAATGAAATTGAAGAAGCAGTTCTTGGTAGATACAAAGAAGATAGAGGTGGTGTAAAAACACTTAGAAGCTCTTCAGAAAGAACAAAACCAAAAAAATCAACTTCAAAATTAGAAAGTCCAAAGATTACTATACTAAAGACTAGAGGCCCAAGAAAAGGTGAAGCGACTGCATCTCAAGTCCAAGGATGGAGAGGTACTGATAGAACTAATACAAATCGTAAAGGGCAGTCAACACCGCAAGCAAAATCAGTAAAAGAAAATTTTGTAGATGAATCTCTTGCAATTGTTTTTGATCCAGATAAAGAAAAAAGAAGAAAGAATTATCTTCTCAATATTGGAGTAATTGGAGAAACTGAAGTTACAAAAAAACCAACAATAGAAGAGGTTGCTGCTTGGCAAAGAAAAGCGGGAAAGCACCAAGCGGCGGACTGAATGAAAAGGGCCGTCGCAGTTACGAAAAAGAAAATCCTGGTAGTGATTTAAAATCACCTTCAAAAAAAGTTGGAAATCCACGCAGGGCATCATTTTGCTCTCGTATGAAAGGTATGAAAGATAAACTAACCTCGGCAAAAACTGCACGGGATCCCGATTCAAGAATTAATAAATCATTGAGAGCATGGAATTGTTAATATGTCAAATGAATTATCCGATTTCTTTAAATTAATTTCTGAAGAAAAAACAAAAAAGAAAAAAGAGTTTGAATCTTTAGTTGGAGATTTAGGATTAGATAATTTATTTGAACAATTTTCCGATTTAAAAAAAGAAGAAAAACATAAAAAAAAGATAGTTGAAAACCAAGCAAAAATATTTGAAAGTTTCTTATATTCTGAACCAGGAGAACTAGAAGAAAAAATAATAGAAAAATTAGAAGAAGAAATAATTTTAGAACCTGAAGAAACTTTAATTGAAGAAGAAACTTTAATTGAGAAGTCTTTAGGACTTCTTGCAGAACCATCAAATGTTAAACAACAAAATGATCCACTTACTCCACTAGATCAAAAGTTTGCAACACTTGATGATTTGCAAAAGCATTACAGCACTTTCCTTTCTCGTATTCAACAACAACTCTCCACATTAGGTGGAGGTGGTGAAACTAAATTAAGATATTTGGATGATGTTGTAGGTGTTGCAACAAATTCTGGTGTTTATAATTCAAAATTTTTACAATGGAACTCAACTACAAATAAGTCTGAGTTTGTAACTATTAATTCAGAAAACATTGTTGGTATTGTTACTGGATACTATGGTAACTTCTTTGATACCACAACACAAAATGTAGTGGGCGTCAATACATATCAACCAGTTATACTAAACACAACGGACCTTTCAAATCAGGTATCAATAGCAAATAGTTCTCATATTGTTGTTGCAAATAGTGGTGTTTATAATATTCAATTTTCATTACAGATAGATAAAACACAAGGTTCTGGCGCACACATTTATATTTGGTTGAAAAAAAATAATATCGATGTTTCAAATAGTGCAACAGAATTAGCAGTTCAGGGAACCAGTTCAGAAATTGTTGCTGCTTGGAATTTTGTAGTGCAATCTGAGGCAAATGATTATTATGAACTTATGTGGAGTGCTACTGATCCACATATAAGATTAAAGGCAGTATCTGCAAATGGGGTTGTTCCTGCAATACCATCAGTTATTGTGAGTGTAGTATCAGTGTAACCAGTTTGGTTTGATTGTAAAGAATTATTGTAAATAGTAATGATTACTTCTATAAATTATATTAGGAACTTATAAAAATTATGTCCGATAACATCTACTTAGGTAATCCCAACCTTAAGAAAGCAAATGTTTCAATTGAATTTAGTGAGGAACAAGTCAATGAAATCCTTAAATGTAAAAATGATCCAGTTTATTTTGCAAGAAATTATATAAAAATTGTTTCATTGGATGAGGGTTTGGTTCCCTTTAGCATTTATCCATTCCAAGAAAAGTTAGTAAGGAATTTTCACGAAAACAGATTTAATATCTGTAAGATGCCTCGACAGTCAGGTAAGTCAACTACTTGCGTATCTTACTTATTACATTATGTCGTTTTCAATGCTAACGTAAACGTAGGTATTCTTGCTAACAAAGCTTCAACAGCAAAAGATCTATTAGGAAGATTGCAACTTGCATATGAAAATCTTCCTAAATGGATGCAACAAGGTGTAATGGTTTGGAATAAAGCATCTTTAGAATTAGAAAATGGTTCAAAAATTATTGCAGCATCCACATCAGCATCTGCTGTTCGTGGTATGTCATTTAACATCATTTTCCTTGATGAATTTGCTTTTATTCCAAATCATATTGCAGATGATTTCTTCAGTTCAGTATATCCAACTATTTCATCGGGTAAAACAACTAAAGTTATCATTGTATCTACACCTAAAGGTATGAATCACTTCTACCGCCTCTGGCATGACGCCGAGAGGGGTAGAAACGAATATATTCCCACAGATGTCCATTGGAGTGAAGTTCCTGGTAGAGACGCAAAATGGAAGGAGCAAACGATTGCAAATACTTCACCACAACAATTCCAACAAGAATTTGAATGTGATTTTCTAGGTTCATCTGATACGTTAATTTCTTCATCAAAATTAAAATCAATGGTTTTTGATGATCCAATCAAATCAAATAAAGGATTGGATCTTTATCAGGAACCAATAGAAGATAGAAGTTATATTATTACTGTTGACGTAGCAAGAGGAGTTGAAAGTGATTATTCAGCATTTGTGATATTTGATATCACAGAATTTCCATGGAAAGTTGTAGGAAAATATAGGAATAATCAAATTAAACCTATGCTTTTTCCTAGTATAATTGAAGATGTTGCAAAAGCCTATAATAAAGCTTATGTACTTATAGAGATTAATGATATAGGAGAACAAGTAGCAAATATTCTACATTTTGATTTGGAATATGATCATATTCTTATGTGTGCAATGAGAGGACGTGCTGGACAAATTGTTGGACAAGGTTTTTCTGGAAATAAATCTCAACTTGGATTAAAAATGTCCAAGACAGTAAAAAAAATTGGATGTTCAAATTTAAAAACTTTAGTTGAAGATGATAAATTAATTTTTAATGATTATGAAATTATTTCAGAGTTGACAACTTTTATTCAAAAAAACCAATCATTTGAAGCAGAAGAAGGTGCAAATGATGACTTGTCAATGTGTCTTGTTATATTTTCTTGGTTAGTTGTTCAACCTTATTTTAAGGAGATGACTGAAAATGATGTTCGTAAAAGAATTTATGAAGAACAAAAAAATCAAATTGAACAAGACATGGCTCCTTTTGGATTTATTATAGATGGAGTAAATGATCAAGAAAGTAGTTTTGTAGATGATTCTGGAGATGTTTGGAAATTAGATGAATATGGTGATCGTGCATATATGTGGGAATATACCTAATGGATATTGAAGAAAATTTTTCATTAGAACATTTATTATTTTCTACCAGAAAGTGTAGGGTTTGTGAAAAAGAAAAGGATTTACTTACAGATTTTTACATCACTCGTAAAGATAGAAATGTCTACCCCTCTTCATATTCGTATGAATGCAAATCATGTACCATTGAAAGAATTATAAAATCCAGAAAATCTTCATTCAAAATTATTGAATGGGAATATCCTGACTGGTAAAACTTGTTCACACATTGTTTCCCCGATGTAAAAATTCAAAATAATAAATATCTTATAGATTAAATGTTTTATCAGAGGTAGATAAACATGTCTTTAGGACTCGGTTTGGTATCACCAGGAATTACCATAAGGGAAGTTGACTTAACTACAGGATCTACTTTAGGTGCTGGTCCTTATATTGGCGCTATTGCTGCTCCATTTGCAAAAGGATCAGTAGAAGAAGCAACACTAGTAAGAAATGAGAATCAATTAATTGATATTTTTGGAAAACCAGTAAATATAGATAATCAATGTGATTATTATCATGTTTCAGAAGCTTTTCTTTCATATGGCGGATCTTTAAAAGTTATAAGATGCGATGATAGTAATTTGAAGAATTCAAATGTTGGTGTTGGAAGTACAACATCAATAAGTTTAAAAATTAAAAATCTTGATGATTATAGAGAAAATGCATCAGATTCTGTTGATTGGGAATGGGCATCTAAAAATCCAGGAACTTGGGCAAATGATTTAAAGATATGTGTAATTGATGACTTTGCAGATCAAACAATTAGAACTGTATCGACAGGAAGTTTAACTGTTGGAATGGCGGTTACATGTCAATTATCAGGTTCTAGAGTTAATATTGGAGTAGGTGTAACATCGTCTTGGAATACGGGTACGGTTTTGGAAGGAACATTAGTTTCAAAAACTTCAACTTCAATAAATGTCAAGTGGAATACTTATACATCAAATGGTAGTGGAGTTTCCACATTTGTTGAATATAAACAGGGAAGTAATTTCGAAGTAAAAACTACAGATGGAACTATCTGGGCATCTTCCTATGATTTAGGAACAGCATCTGGAAAAACAATTGTTGATTGGTATGATCAACAAAGAGTAGATGTTGATAATGTAAGAGTTTATTGGAAATCAATTGCAAAAAAACCAGTTTCTAGTTCATTTACAAAAAATAGAGGATCATATAATGATTCATTCCATGTCGTAGTCATAGATGATACTGGAAAACTAACAGGTACTGTTGGATCTATTTTAGAAAAATTTGTTTCAGTATCAAAATCTAAAAATGCTGTTTTATCATCAAAATCATTATATTATAAAGATTTAATTGCAAATGAATCTGATTACATTTATGCAGGATTTCCAAGAACTGGAGTTAGATCAAAAGCTAGTCAAGATCTTTCTGATGGACTCTGGGGATTAGATGCTTCTTCTGGACTTTATTATAATGTAATTGGAAATAAAACTTTCATATTAACTGGTGGACAAAATTATACTAATGGTGGTGGATATCAAGCAACTTTAGAAGGTTTGACAAGTGCATATAATAAAATTTCAAATACTGAAGAGCAAAGTGTTGATTTCCTTCTTTGTGGGCCGTCTTTAAATTCCGCAATTGAAACACAAGCAAAAGCAAATTATTTGATTGATATTGCAGAAACTAGAAAAGATTGCATGGTGACAATTTCACCATTTAAAGGTGATGTAGTTGGAGTTACAGATTCTGAAGATCAAACTCAATCAATTGTTGATTTCTTTAATGGAATTGATTCAAGTTCTTATGCAGTATTTGATTCTGGATACAAACAAATTTTTGATAGATTTACAAATAAATTTAGATATATTCCTTGCAATGGTGACATTGCAGGATTGATGGTTAGAACTTCAACACAAGCAGATAGTTGGTATTCTCCAGCTGGTTCTTTTAGAGGAACATTGAGAAATGCAATTAAACTTGCATACAATCCAAATCAAGAACAAAGAGATAGACTTTACATCTCAAGAGTAAATCCAATTATTTACTCACCAGGATCTGGAACAATTTTATTTGGAGATAAAACTGCTCAAACATTTGAATCTGCATTTAATAGAATTAATGTTAGGAGATTATTCTTAGAAATGGAAGATACTATTTCAAGAATTGCAAAATCTTTCCTTTTTGAATTCAATGATGAGTTTACAAGAACTTCATTTACTTCTCAAGTTGATCCATATTTGAGAGATATTCAATCAAAAAGAGGTATTACTGAATACGTACTTGTTTGTAATGGTACAAACAATACTCCTGATGTGATTGATCGTAATGAGTTTGTTGCAGAAATTTATGTAAAACCAGCTAGATCAATCAACTTCATTGGATTGACTTTTGTAGCCACCAGAACTGGTGTTGCTTTTGAAGAAGTAATTGGTAGATTCTAATCTTATACGGAGATAAAAAACAATGGCTAATCAGAACATTCCACTAAGAAATCGAACATTAGACTCCTTTAAGTCAAAACTTACTGGTGGTGGCACAAGACCAAATCTTTTTGAATGTGTAATTCCAGTTCCTTCATTTGCAGTACCTTCTGGAGTTAGTGATTTTAATGATAAATTGAGAATGCTTGTGAAAACTGCTTCTTTACCAGCTTCAACTTTAGGAACAATTCCTGTTCCTTTTAGAGGAAGAGTTTTAAATATTGCTGGTGATCGCACATTTGATGCATGGACAATTACAGTTATTAATGATACTGATTTTGCAATCAGAAGAATGGTTGAAAAATGGATGAATGGGATTAACAAACATTCAGATACTTCTGGATATATTAATCCAAATACATATCAAAAAGATATTATAGTTCATCAACTTGGAAGAGCTCCATTTGATGTTGGAGATACCTCAAGTAATGTTCCTATTTTAAGAACATATAAAATGTATGGTGCATTCCCAACAGAAGTAAGTGCAATTGATCTTTCTTATGATAGCACAGATTCTATTGAAGAATACAATGTAACTTTCCAAATTCAATGGTGGGAAGCATTTAGAGCTGGTGCTGATGGTGGAAAGGATCTTCAGTGATAACCTAAATAAAACAGTAGGTTTAATACTTAAATTATAATGTCAAAGTTGTTCGGTTTTAATATTCAAAAAGGTGATATAAAATCTCCAACTACGATCAGTCCCGTCCCCAAAACAAATGAGGATGGGTCTGATTTTTATGTTGCTAGTAGTTTTTATGGACAGTATGTAGATATTGAAGGTGTTTATAGAACTGAATACGATCTTTTAAAGAGATATCGTGAAATGTGTCTTCATCCAGAATGCGATACTGCAATTGAACATGTAGTAAATGAAGCAATTGTTTCTGATCTAAATGATTCTCCTATAGAGATTGAACTTTCAAACTTAGATGTTGGAGACGATATTAAAAATATCATTAGACAAGAATTTAAATATATTAAAGAGATACTTGATTTTGACAAAAAATCCCATGAAATTTTTAGAAATTGGTATGTAGACGGTAGAATTTTTTATCATAAAGTTATTGACTTAAAACATCCAGAAGAAGGAATTAAAGAAGTACGATATATTGATGCATTAAAAATTAAGTTTATTCGTGAACTTAAAAAGAAAAATGTAAATGATGCTGGCAATTTAACTTATGTTAACCAAGATCCATCTAAAGAATTAAATATTTTCGAATCGCCAAATATTGAAGAATATTTTCTATACAATCCACAAGCATCAGGTGGAATGCAAACAGGAAGTGCATATGGAAAAGGAATTAAAATTGCAAAAGATGCAATTACTTTTGTTACATCTGGACTTGTAGATCGTAATAAACAAACAACTTTATCATATCTACATAAAGCAATCAAAGCACTCAATCAACTTAGAATGATTGAAGATAGTCTTGTAATTTATAGACTATCTCGTGCGCCAGAACGTAGAATTTTTTATATTGACGTAGGTAATCTTCCTAAAGTAAAGGCAGAACAATATCTTCGTGAAGTTATGTCTCGTTATAGAAATAAATTAGTTTATGATGCTAATACTGGCGAGATTAAAGATGATAAAAAACACTTATCCATGCTTGAGGATTTCTGGCTTCCAAGAAGAGAAGGTGGTAGAGGAACCGAAATTACTACTCTTCCTGGTGGGCAAAATTTAGGAGAACTTACTGATGTTGAATATTTCCAAAAGAAATTATATCGTTCATTAAATGTTCCCGAGTCAAGAATTGGTGGAGATGGTGGATTTAATTTAGGAAAATCTTCCGAAATTCTTCGTGATGAACTTATGTTTTCAAAATTTGTTGGAAGATTGAGAAAGAGATTTAGTCAAATCTTCCACGATATGCTTAAGACTCAATTAATTCTTAAGAATATTGTAACTCCAGAAGATTGGGAATATATGAGGGATCATATTCAATATGATTACTTATATGATAATCATTTTGCAGAACTTAAAGAAACAGAATTGATGAATGAAAGAATTGCTCTTCTTTCTCAAGTAGAACCATATGTTGGCAAATATTATTCAGTAGATTATGTAAGAAGAAAAGTTCTCCGTCAAACTGATGAAGAAATTATTGAAATTGATATGCAAATTGATTTAGAAAAAGAACTTGGAATTATTCCACCACCAGTTGATCCTATGACTGGAATGCCTATGAATATGGATAATCAAGTTCCTCCAGGACAAGGAGAAGTATTAGGACAAACTCCTACAGATATGGAAGTTCCAAATCCAGGAACAGAAGCTCCTCCAGATAAAGAAGCACCAAAAGCAAAAATGCCCAAAGGTGGGCAAATATAAATAAATATTAGATTACATGACTAAACTTATGGAAGATGATTTTGTAAATATGATTATGTCGGATGCATCACCATCAGATATTTCCGATACGATTAAATCAATGCTTTTTGCTAAATCAGTTGAAAAAGTTGAGGGTATTAAACCCTATGTAGCAGCTAGCATGTTTGGAAGTTCACCACTAGAATTCGAGGAATAATGGCTCTAAAAATCGTACAAGACATAACAACAATTGCTATTAGTACGACTGGAATAGTTACCAGTAGTGGTATTGCCCTAAAGAGTGGATATCTTAGATTAGCTCCAAATAGAGACTGCCATATTGCTATTGGAACAAGTCCAGTGCCAACGATAGCATCATTTATGATTCCTGCAGGAAGATCTGAAGTTCTTAAAGAAAGAGTTGCAAGACAAAAAATTTCTGGAATTACAACAGGAACTTCCACAGTAATTACTTTTGGTGAAAATTTAGGAAATCCTTTTGTTGTTGGAGATGGTTTAATAATTGAAAATGGGTATCCTTCAGGAATTAATACTACATTTAGTGTGGTAACGGCAGTTTCTGAAAATTTCAGTACTGGACAAAGCACCGTCACAATTGATTTCAATAGTACTCCAGTTGTTGGTGTTGCTGTCACTAATGCAACTGCTGCAAGAGCTACCAAAATAGCTGCTTTAGCAGATGCTTCTGTTGGAGCAACTGGTGGATCTGGTGTATTAAACATCACAGAAATTCAAATAACATCACAATCATAACTATGAAACTCATCACAGAACAAATAGAAGATATTAAAATTCTAACAGAAGAAGTGGGTGGAAAAAAAAGACTTTATATTGAAGGTATTTTTCTCCAAGCTGATTTAAAAAATCGCAATGGCAGAATGTATCGTTATGAAACTTTAGATCGTGAAGTTAAAAGATATAATGAACAATATGTAAAAGCTGGTAGAGCTTTGGGTGAACTTGGACATCCAGATGGGCCATCTGTAAATTTAGATAGAGTTTCACATAAAATCATATCTCTTTATTCAGAAGGAAAAAACTTCATGGGTAAAGCTCAAATTCTTGAGACTCCCATGGGTAAGATTGCTAAAAATCTTTTAGATGAGGGTGTAAAACTTGGCGTTTCATCTAGAGGTGTTGGATCTCTAGTTGAACAAGGTGGTGTCAAAGTTGTTGCTGATGATTTTATGTTATCAACTGCTGCAGATATTGTTGCAGATCCTTCTGCTCCTGATGCTTTTGTTCAGGGAATTATGGAAGGAAAAGAATGGGTTTGGAATAATGGCATTCTCGCTGAAAAAACCCTAAATAGTCTCAACTCACTCACTCCTACAATTGATAAGAGTGTTCGCGAAGAGAAGATTTTAAATTTATTTAATAGATATTTGGAAAATATTTAAATTTATAAATAAATATTAGAATAAAGGAAATACTTATTTTATTCGGAGAGATCAATGTCAAGTAAAACAATGAGTAATTTGCAAGAAGAGGGAGCACCAATGTATGCTTCCACTAAATCAGCAAAACAATCTAAAACTGCTGTAAACGCTAAAGCGCAAGCTGGAGATTCTATGGTTTCGAATCCATTTGTTGGTTCGACTCCTGGACAATCAATCACAGATCTTGGTGGGCCTACTCCTGATAACTACAGATCTACCGATGACTCATCCAAGTTGAATACTGGCGCTATGAAGACAGTAAGAGATATTGTTAATTCTAAGGCTTCAAGAGCTGAAGAAATTGAATTCGATGAAGATGAAGAGCTTCTAGAAGCAGCTAAAGAAAATGAAGAAGATGAAGATGAGGAAGATGATGAAGAAGAAGAAAATTCTTCTAAAAAGAAAAAGAAAATGAAAGAAGCTTCTGATGATGAAGAAGAAGATTTTGAAGAAGAAGAAGAAATTTCAGATGAAATTGAAGTAGATGTAGAAGAAGATGTTCAAGCTTTATTTGGTGGTGAAAATCTCTCCGAAGAATTTAGAGATAAAGCAAGAACAATTTTTGAAGCAGCAGTAAGATCCAAGGTTCAAGAAGCCTCGGATATTATCGCTGCTAAATATGAAAGAGCACTTCAAGAAAATGTAAGTGTTATTCAAGAAGAATTAACAGAAAGAGTTGATTCTTACTTGGAATACGTTGCTGAAGAATGGCTTGTAGAGAATTCTCTACAAGTTGAAAATGGATTGAAGTCTCAAATTGCTGAGAGCTTCATGACTGGCTTAAAAGGCCTTTTTGAAGATAATTATGTGGATATGCCTGAAGAGAAATATAATGTTCTTGAGCAAATGGTAGAAAAATTAGATGAAATGGAGTCTAAACTCAACGAACAAATCGAAAGAAATGTTCACTTAAATCAAAGACTTAGTGAATCTGTTTCCGATAGCATCTTCCATGAAGTAGCTAGAGGCTTAGCAGAAACTCAAAAAGAAAAACTCTTTGGACTTGCTGAAAGTGTTGAGTTTGTAAGTGAAGAAAACTATCGTGAGAAACTGGAGACTCTTAGAGAGTCATATTTTCCAAAGAATCCTGTCTCTCATGTAAGAGATGAAGAAATGCTTGGAACATCTGTTGAGTCCATTTCGGAATCAATGGATTCGTATCTTAGAGCAATTCAAAAATACTCTAATAAGTGATTTTTAAATCATTAAACAAACGAAATCAAACATCAACAACACAAGGAGAACCCTTAAATGTTTAACCAAAACTTACAAGAGAAGTGGAGCCCACTCCTCAATTGTGAGGGTCTAGAAGATATTAAAGATCCTCATCGTAAAGCCGTAACAGCTCAACTCTTAGAAAACCAAGAGCGCTTCCTTCGTGAAGAGCGTGGTTTCCTTTCAGAAGCTAGCCCAACCATGTCTGGTGGAACTGGTGGTTTCGGTGGCGGTACTTATGGAACTGCAGCTGCTGCGGGCCCTGTTGCTGGTTTCGATCCAGTATTGATCAGCCTCATTCGTCGTTCAATGCCTCAACTCATCGCATATGATATTTGCGGTGTTCAACCAATGAACGGCCCAACGGGACTCATTTTTGCAATGAGAACTCGTTACACCAACAACAGCGGAACTGAAGCTTTCTTCAACGAAGCAGATTCAAGATTCTCTGGACAAAATGCTGGTGGAAACCTTGCTGCAAGTGATTACACTGCACAAGCTTCTGTTGGTATTGCAACAACTGCTGCTCAAACTGGTTCAAACCCTTCAGTTCTCAACGACGTATCTGCTGGAACCTACAACGTAGGACAAGCAATGTCAACAGGAGCTGCTGAAGCTCTTGGCGATGGCGGCGCTGGAAATGCTTTTGGAGAAATGGCATTCTCAATCGAGAAAGTCACTGTTGCTGCAAAATCAAGAGCACTCAAAGCTGAGTACTCATTAGAACTTGCACAAGATCTCAAGGCAATCCATGGACTTGATGCTGAAGCTGAATTAGCAAACATTCTCTCAACCGAGATTCTTGCTGAAATCAACCGTGAAGTTGTAAGAACCATTTACAACATCGCTGAAGCTGGTGCTCAAACAAACACTGCAACTGCAGGTATCTTTGACTTAGACGTTGACTCCAATGGACGTTGGAGTGTTGAGAAGTTCAAAGGACTTCTTTTCCAACTCGAAAGAGATGCTAACGCTATCGCACAAAGAACTCGTAGAGGAAAGGGTAACACGATCATCTGTTCTGCTGACGTTGCTTCGGCACTCACCATGGCTGGTGTTCTTGATTACACCCCTGCACTTAACGTTGGACTTAGTGTTGATGACACTGGTAATACTTTTGCTGGTACTATTAACGGTAAGTACAAAGTTTATATCGATCCTTATTCAGCTAACGTTTCTGCTAACCAGTACTACGTTATTGGTTATAAGGGACAAAATCCTTATGACGCAGGATTATTCTACTGCCCATACGTTCCTCTTCAAATGGTTCGTGCAGTTGGACAAGATAACTTCCAACCAAAAATTGGATTCAAAACCAGATACGGTATGGTTGCTAATCCATTTGCAGAAGGTTCAGCTTCTGATGGACAAGGACTTGGTAGACTCAAAACTAACGCAAACCGTTACTACAGAAGAGTTCAAGTTAAGAACCTCATGTGAGTCTTTCTCACAAAATTCTGGAGGGGCTCTAAAGCCCCTCTTTTTTTGTCTAAATATAAATAAAACCTTATTATGTCTCAACCATCAAACAGAAATTATTTGTCTCCTATTGGATTCAAGTTTAAACTTGAACATGCTCCAAAAGTAGATTTTTTTTGCAACTCAGCAAATATTCCAGGAATGAATTTGGGAGTTGCAGTTCAACCAAATTACTTAAAGATGATTGATCACCCTGGTGATATGTTAGTTTATGAAGATTTGAATCTTAGTTTTCTTGTTGATGAAAATTTAGAAAACTATATGGAAATCCATAATTGGATGACTGCATTAGGATTTCCAGAAAATATTGGAGAATTTCAAGAATATCAATCACAATATTCTACAGATAGATTGAATCGAAATTTTCCAGAGTTATCAAATGCAACTCTATCAGTATTAAACAGTAGTTATAAAACACAAGCAGATATAAAATTTAATGGAGTATTTCCATTCAATTTAACAACCCTAGAATTTGACGCTAGAGAAAGAGATTATACATACTTTACAGCCAACGTATCTTTCAAGTATACTATTTACAATATTGTTGATCAATTTGGAAATCGTTTATGACTCTTGATGAAATTCAAAAAATGTGGGAAGAAGATGCAAATATTGATCCAGACAATCTACATTTAGAATCTTTAAAAATTCCACAACTTCATTCAAAATATTACAAAATTTATAATAATACAATGCTTCTGAGTAAGAAGTGTATACAAGACATCAATGCTCTTAAAAGAGATCGTTATGAATTTTATAATGGAAAAGCTTCACCAGAAATTTATGCAGAAGAACCTTTTCCATTCAAAGTAAGAGACAAGGAATCAATGTCTCGTTATCTTGAAGCTGATGAAAAACTTTGTCATCTTAAATTAAAAAATGAATATTATGAAACAACTCTTAAATACTTAGAAGAGATTATTAAAACTATTAGTAATCGAACTTTTCAAATCAAAAATGCCATTGATTGGAATAAATTTCAAGCTGGATTTAGTTAATGAATGAAAAATATTATAATAGAAAAGAAAAACGAAGTATATCTTAAAATAGAATCCGAACCATATATTTTACAAGAACTTTCAGATAGATTTACATTTGATGTTCCTGGGGCAAAATTTATGCCTCAATATCGTAAAAAATATTGGGATGGAAAAATTCGTCTTTTTAATTTAACAAAAAAAGAATTATATGTTGGATTATTAGATAAATTAGTTACATTTGCAGAAAAAAGTGGATACACATATGAATTTGTAGATAACAAATTTTATGGTGTTCCATTTGAAATAAATGAAATGATTTCTCATGAAGGAGTTTCAGATTATGTAAAATCTATTTCTAGACATGAACCCAGAGATTATCAAATTGAAGGAATTTACAGTGCTCTTCATTATAAGAGAAAACTTCTAATTTCACCAACTGCATCTGGAAAATCTTTGATGATTTATGCAATCACAAGATACTATACAGAAAAGAATTTGTCAACTTTAATTATTGTTCCCACTACTTCTCTGGTGGAACAGATGTATAAAGACTTTGAAGACTATGGTTGGGATGCAGAAAATCATTGTCACAAAATTTATTCTGGAAGAGAAAGATATGATATTAACGTACCAGTTGTAATTACAACTTGGCAATCAATATTTCGGGAACCAGTAAAATGGTTTGATAAATTTGATGTTGTTATTGGAGATGAAGCACATCAATTTAAATCAAAATCATTAGTTGATATTATGTCTAAACTTTTAGACTGCAAACATCGTTTTGGATTTACTGGAACTTTAGATGGAACTCAAACTCATAAATGGGTTTTAGAAGGTTTATTCGGACCTTCTTATAATGTAACTAAAACCAAGGAATTAATTGATAAAGGACATCTATCAAAACTTGATATTAAAATTTTACTTTTAAAACATGAAGGACAAAAATTTGAAAAATATGAAGATGAAATTCAATATTTAATTAGTAATGAAAAAAGAAATAATTTTATTAAAAATTTAACATTGGATTTGAAAGGAAATAGTTTAGTTCTTTATTCGAGAGTTGAATCTCATGGACAAATACTTTTTGATCTTATAAATACTGATAAGGAAAAAAATCAAAAGGTTTTTTTCATTCATGGAGGAGTTGATACCGAAGATAGAGAAGAAGTTCGTAGAATTACGGAACAAGAATCCAACGCAATTATCATTGCATCATATGGAACTTTTTCTACAGGTATTAATATCAAAAATCTTCATAATGTAATTTTTGCTTCACCATCAAAATCTAGAATTAGAAATCTACAATCGATTGGTAGAGTTTTAAGAAAATCTAATCAAAAACAGAAAGCAGTATTATATGACATTGCTGATGATATAAGTTACAATTCAATTCGCAATTATACTCTTAATCATTTAACTGAAAGAATTAAAACTTATAATGAAGAGTATTTTAATTACACGATTATTAATATCAAACTTAAAAAATAGATGGAAGAAGAATTTTATGCAACTTTAAAATTAATATCTGGTGAAGAAATAATGGCAAAAGTTTGTCCGATTGATGAACACAATCGTATTGTTCTTTTAGTTGAATCTCCAGTTTTAGTTAAAGAAATTAATATATCCAGAATGAATATATCTGGAATTCAGTTTGAACCTTGGATTAAAATGTCTGACGATTCTTTATTTTTTTTAGATATGGAAAAAGTTTTAACCATGACTGAAATTATGAATGATGACATATTAATGATGTATAAGAAATTTGTATCTAAAAATGAAAGATACAATAAAAATAAAGCATCTAAATCTAAGATTACAAAAGAAATGGGATACATATCAAGTTTAGATGAGTTTAAAAGTAACTTAGAGAAGCTATATAAAGGAAGCTAAAGCTAACCTTTGAACCCTGACAGAGTTATCATACTCATATTTTGAAGTATTGTCAAGCTTATAAGAATGTGTTATAATTCAGTACATGATTGAGTTAACCTAGAGTAATGGCATTAACAATGGTAAGACATAAAAAAGTATCAGAACATTATGTAAACAATAAAGATTTTTTGGAAGCAATTGTTGAGTATAGACGTAAGGTTAATGTTGCAAAAGAAAATGATTTGCCAAAACCACGCATTACCAACTATCTTGGAGAGTGCTTTTTAAAGATTGCAACTCACCTATCATACAAACCTAACTTTGTTAACTACATGTTTAGGGAAGATATGATATGTGATGGTATTGAAAACTGTGTTCAGTACATTCACAATTTTGATCCAGAAAAATCTTCCAATCCATTTGCCTATTTTACTCAAGTCATTTATTATGCGTTTCTTCGTCGTATAGCTAAAGAGAAGAGACAATTGGAAGTTAAATCAAAACTTTTAGATCATTGTGGATTTGATGAAGTATTTGGTTCCGATGGTAATATACTTTCTAGTAGTGACTCAGATTTAAATACAATTAAAAATAATATTCAATATCGTTACAATAATTATTGATATGAAAATTGCAATTGTGACTGATCAACACTTTGGTGCTAGAAAGGGATCTAAAGTATTTCATGATTATTTTTTAAAATTTTATAATGAAGTATTTTTTCCAACTCTAGAAGAACAAGGTATTACCACAGTCATTGACATGGGTGATACCTTTGATAATCGTAAGTCAGTTGATTTTTGGGCTTTGAAATGGGCTCAAGAAAACTATTATGATCGTCTCAAAAATATGGGATGTAATGTTTATACAATTGTTGGAAATCATACTGCATATTATAAAAATACCAATAATGTAAGTGGAGTTGATTTACTTCTTCGTGAATATGAAAATGTAAACGTAATTGGAAATCCTTCAGAATTGTCTATTGGTGGATTAAAAATTATGTTTATTCCTTGGATTAATTCTGAAAATAGAGATGAAACACTTCAGTTAATCGCAAAAACAAATGCTCAGATTGCAATGGGACATTTGGAACTTACTGGATTTTCTCCTTATCGTGGATTTGTTATGGATCATGGAGATGATAAATCAATCCTTAATAAATTTTCTAAAGTATTTTCTGGACATTTTCATACCCGTAGTAATGATGGTAAAATTTATTATCTAGGAAATCCTTATGAAATCTACTGGAATGATGTGGATGATACTCGTGGATTTCATATCTTTGACACAGAAACATTGACTCATACTCCAGTCAATAATCCATTTACGATTTATAAAAAAATTCAATATTCTGATACTCCTCATCAAATTTTTAATTATTCAGAATATGAAAATAAATTTGTAAAAGTTATTGTTAAGAAAAAAACTGATGAAAAACAGTTTGAAAAATTTATCGATAAATTAAATCAAATTAATACTTTAGAAGTTAAAGTAATTGAAAATTATGATCTAAATATTGATATTGATTTTGAAGCTTCTGAAAATGAAGATACAATTTCTATATTAAATAGATATATTGAAGATAGTGAATCTTCGTTGAATAAATCAGTAATTAAAAAATTAATTTCATCAATTTATAAAGAATCATGTGAAGTAGAGTAATGTTTGTTCTTGCATTAAATGGTAGAGAAGACGAAGGATTATATGCTGTTGAAAATGATGAAGGAGATAGAATTCTTTATCTTTTCAAGGAAGAAGATGATGCAGAAAGATTTGCAGGACTTTTAGAAGCAGATGACTTTCCCCAATTGACTGTAATTGAAGTTGATGATGAACCTACTATTAAAATTTGCGAAGAAAACAAATACAACTATGTTATAATTGATGAAAATGATCTTGTAATACCTCCCAGAGATAATGATTTGTTTTAAAAAAATTAAGTGGAAAAATTTCCTAAGTACTGGAAATCAATTTACTGAGATCAATTTTACCGATCATGCAACGACTTTGATTGTTGGTACAAATGGTGCTGGGAAAAGCACTGTTTTGGATGCTCTTACTTTTGTTTTATTTAATAAACCATTTCGTAAAATTAATAAACCACAACTTTTAAATTCTCAAAACGAAAAAGATTGTCTTGTAGAAATTGAGTTTTCCACAGCCTCTACTGAATGGTTGGTTCGTCGTGGTATGAAACCAAATATCTTTGAGATATATCGTAATGGTAATATGTTATCTCAAAGCTCGGAAGCAAAAGATGATCAAAAAAATCTAGAACAAAATATTTTAAAATTAAATTACAAATCTTTTACTCAAATTGTTGTTCTTGGATCTTCTACTTTTGTTCCCTTTATGCAACTTCCTGCAGCTCATCGCAGGGAAGTAATTGAAGATCTTTTGGATATTAAAGTATTTTCTTCAATGAATACAATTGTTAAAGATCGTATTCGTGGATTTAATGAAAATCTTAGAACTCTTGAATCACAAAAAGAAATGATTCGAGAAAAAATTGAAATGCAAAGAAATTTTATCAATGAAATTGAAACCAAAGGAAAAGCAGAAATTTCTCGTAAATCCAACAAGATTGAAGAACTTGAAAATGAGATTGAAACTGAAAATATTAAAGTTAATCTCATCAACTCGCAAATAGAAAAATTAAATGAGGATATGAGTTCTTATGTAAATTCATCTTCTAAAACTAAAAAATTAAGTGAATATCGTGGGAAGTTAGATAACAAACTTTCTCGTTTGAAATCTGATAAAAATTTCTTTGTTGAAAATGAAACTTGTCCAACTTGTAGTCAAATTATTTCTGATGAAGTTAAATTAACAAAAATTTCAGAACATGATGAAAAAATTTCAGAAATGATTTCTGGTATTGAAGAACTTGAAAGTCATATTCAACAAACTTTAGATGATGAGAAAAAATTTAATAATTTATCTAAAGATGTTTTTGAAAAAACTAAAGAAGTTCAACTTTCTTTAAATCAGATTAAAAATAATCAAAAAGTCTGTAAAGACATTTTAGATGAGGTTCAAATAATTTCTCATGGATTGGAGAATAAAACAGAAGAAACTGATAAACTAAAACAATTCAATTCATCATTGAAGAAAATTGAAAAAGAATTAAAAGATTCTAAAGAAAATTTTCAATATCATGATTTTATTTTTCATCTTCTTAAAGATGGTGGAGTCAAATCTAAAATTATTAAAAACTATTTGCCGTTGATTAATCAACAAGTAAATCGTTATTTACAAATGATGGATTTTTATATCAACTTTCAATTGGACGACGAGTTTAATGAAACAATTAAATCTCCCATTCATGAGAATTTTTCTTATGCATCTTTTTCTGAAGGTGAAAAAATGAGAGTTGACTTGTCATTATTGTTTACCTGGAGAGAGGTTGCCAGAATTAAAAATTCAGTAAATACTAATCTATTGATTTTAGATGAAGTATTTGATTCATCACTTGATGGATTTGGTACTGATGAGTTTCTGAAGATCATCCGTTACATCATTAAAGATGCTAATATATTTGTGATTTCTCATAAGTCTGATTTAAACGATAAGTTTGAAAATGTGTTAAAATTTGGAAAAGTCAAAGGTTTTTCCCGTATAGTGTCCTGATACATCCCAGAACAATGCAAGTCCCTAATCGATACCACCATTCCAAGAAAGATCAGAAACGAAAACTTAAACCACAAGCACTGCGACAGGCAAAAGAACGATTGTCCCAGTTTAAAAAGCGTCACATGAACCGCTCCAATGGGGCGGTTTCGTCGTATTATTGATGCATACGAAAAAAAATTAATGTCTGTCAACCACGAAGTTAAAGGTAGTCTCGCTCGTCTTCTCGCAACTGAAAATCTTGTGGTGGAACATAAAAAAGTTTCTACTGCATCTTTTGATGTATTGAATCGAGTTCTTGTTCTTCCTTTGTGGGACAAAGCTTCTCCAACTGTTTATGACATGCTTGTTGGACATGAAGTTGGACATGCTCTTTATACTCCAGATCAATGGGATTTTATTGGTGAAATTCCTAAAGATTATGTCAATGTGATTGAAGATGCTCGCATTGAAAAGTTGATGAAACGTAAATATCCTGGACTAGCGAAGTCTTTCTATAAAGGTTATAATGAATTGAATGATGATGACTTCTTCTCTATTGAAGATGATGATCTTGAAACATTTTCTTTGATTGATCGCATCAATCTTCATTTTAAAATTGGTGCATATGCTCGTGTTCCTTTTTCGAATCAGGAAGAAAAATTTGTAGATTTAACTGAATCTGCAGAAACTTTTGATGATGTTTTGAATGTATGCCGTAAAATTATGGGATATATCAAGGACAAAGAAATTATCACTCAGACACCTCAAGAGGGTTCTGGCACGCCTCAGGCGGGTTCTGGCACCTCTCAGGAAGAGTCTGGAGAGGGTGATGTAGGTGATGATGAATCTTATTCATCTCAACAATCTGAAAAAACAACTTCCAATATTGATTCTGATTCTGATGATGATGGGATTGGTAGTGAAGAAATTGATGAAAATATTTCAAAAACTCAACGATCTTTTGATAATGAACTTAAAGATCTAAATCAAAATAATAATTTTTATGAAACTACCTATATTGAAATTCCCAATATTCATATTGATCGTGTAATTATTGATCATAAAGATCTTCATGATCATATTGATAAATTTTGGAATTCATATCTTTCAAATAGGGATCCAAAATACTGGGAAAATCCATTTAAGAATTCTGATTCTGAATATAAAAAATATAAATCTTCTGCTCAAAAAGAAGTTAATTATCTTGTAAAAGAATTTGAGTGTAAAAAATCTGCAGATTCTTATTCTCGTTCTGCTGTTTCTCGTACTGGAGTTCTTGACACTAGTAAGCTTCATACTTACAAATATAATGAAGACGTATTTCGTAAAGTATCTGTAGTTCCTGATGGCAAAAATCATGGATTGATTTTTCTTTTAGATTGGAGTGGTTCTATGTCTGATTATATTTTGGACACTGTAAAACAACTTTTCAATCTTGTTTGGTTTTGCAAAAAAGTTCAAATTCCTTTTGAAGTTTATGCTTTTACTTATGAGTTTTCTGATCGTCTTCTTGGTGAAGAAGTTCTAGAAAAATATGATCGTAAGTCTAAAGTGATTTCAATTAATGAACACTTCCATCTTCTCAATTTCTTTTCTTCTCGTTCTAATTCTCGTGAAATAGAAAATCATCTGCAAAATATTTGGAGAATTGCTTATCGTAATGATCGTTCCTGTCACGACAATTATGGAATTCCTTCTGGACTTGAATTGAGTGGCACTCCTTTGAATGAATCAATTATTTCTCTTCATAAAATTATTCCTCAATTTAAAGAACAAAATAAACTTCAAAAAGTAAATATTATTCTTCTGACTGATGGAGAAGCAAATTCCATGGCTTTTGATACTGAAATTAAACTTGATAAACATAGTTCATATATGGGATATAAACGTTGTTCAAATCTTACGGCTCTTCGTGATCGTAAAACTGGAAATGTTTATCGAAACTTTGATTGGAATACAATTCAAAATTCTATGACTACGATACTTCTGGAAAATATTAAACATAATTTTCCAGAAATAAATCTAATTGGATTTCGTATTCTTTCTGGATATGAATTCAATTCTTTTTGTCGTCGAAATTTTCTTGTCGAAGATAACAAACTTTCTAAATCTATTGAAAAATGGAGAAAAGAAAAATCCACAGAATTTAATGACTTTGGATACGATGCACTTTATGCTATCTCTTCAAACAGTCTTTCTTCCAATATAGAATTTGAAATTGATGAAGAATCTTCCAATGCTCAAATTGGTAAAGCTTTTCGAAAAATGTTAAAAAACAAATCTACTAATAAAAAAATACTTTCATCTTTTGCTTCTCTTGTAGCTTAACCACTTTTAAAACTGTCCATCTTAAATGCCCTGCATCTCTTTGTGGGGTATAATTAATTCATACAAACAAAACTAATTATGTCTCGCAAGTCGAATTTTGAAATTTCAGATCTTCAAGATCGTTTTGGCACTAATGTAACTTCTGAAAATATTCGTGAATTTTCTTCCGAAAAAGGTATTTCTTATTTGACTATTACTAAGAAAATCGAACAATTTAAAGTTTCTCGTGGAGTTTGGAATCTTACAATTCAAGAAAAATTGGAACAAGTATATCACTCTCCTGCTGTGGATCCTATTATTCAACAAAATCTTATTCCCGAAAAAGATGATAACTTCGTCAGCTTTGGTAATTTCAGTGATGTTAAGAAGATTCTTTCTTCTGGTATTTTCTATCCTGTCTTCATCACTGGCTTGTCTGGTAATGGAAAAACATTTAGTGTTGAACAAGCTTGTGCTCAACTTAAACGTGAATTGATTCGTGTCAATATTACAATCGAAACCGATGAGGATGATCTTATTGGGGGTTTCCGCCTTGTTAATGGCGAAACAGTGTGGCACAATGGGCCAGTCATCGAAGCACTGGAACGTGGCGCTGTCCTACTTCTCGATGAAGTGGATCTTGCATCTAATAAAATCCTTTGCCTCCAATCCATCCTAGAAGGAAATGGAATCTTCCTTAAAAAAATTGGCAAATATGTAAAACCAAAATCAGGATTTACTATTGTTGCTACTGCAAATACTAAAGGTAAAGGTTCTGATGATGGAAGGTTTATTGGTACTAATGTATTGAATGAAGCTTTCTTGGAAAGGTTTGCTCTTACTTTTGAACAAGAATATCCTAGTTGCAAAATCGAACAAAAAATTCTTGAGAAACTTATGATATCTCTTGGTAAAAATGATTTGGAATTCTGTGAAAAACTTTCTGCATGGGCAGACATTATTCGAAAAACCTTTAAGGATGGTGGTATTGATGAAGTAATTTCAACTCGTCGTCTGACTCACATCATTCGAGCTTTTTTGATTTTTGGCAAACGTATGAAAGCAATTCAAGTTTGTGTAAATCGTTTTGACGATGAAACTAAAACTTCTTTTCTGGAGTTGTATGATAAAATTGATGCAACGGTTGATCAGGAAGAAGTTGACAACAACCCCGAATTTTGATATAATTGGGAAAGGTTAATTATGACTTTTCCTTATTATGGATGAATATAATCGATTCACTATGTCTCTTGATAGTGAAGATAAAATTGTAATTGAAAAAACTCCTGTCACTATGAACGAAAACACAAATGCTAATGGTTTCTGGAAATACAACGAAGATAAAATCCTGAAACAACTTGAACAATATATTTCTGGCACTTATAGTCAGCATTATGTTGATAGGACTGGTGGTGGAACAGAACAAACCCTTGATAAGATTAAACACAATCGTCGTGAGGGTTTCTGTGCTGGCAACATTACCAAGTACACTGATCGTTATGACAGCAAAGGAACTCCCCGTGCTGACTTGTTTAAAGTTTTGCACTATACTATTCTTTTGATCAATCATCTCAACCTTGTTGAAAACAAGTGAAACTTAAACCCCAAATTATGAAACTCTCCGAAAAAACTATTTCTGTTCTTAAAAATTTTTCTTCCATTAATCAATCTCTATTGTTTAAACAGGGAACTCAACTGCGTACTATTTCGGTGATGAAGAATATTCTTGCATCAGCTGAAATTGATGAAGAGTTTCCTAAGGAATTTGGTATCTATGATTTGAACCAATTTTTGAATGGATTGTCCTTGCACCAAAATGCTGAAGTTGATTTCAGTCCAGAATCTTATGCTGTAATTAAAGAAGGTTCTCGTCGTACCAAATATTATTATTCAGATCCAAATGTAATTATCAGTCCACCCGATAAAGAACTGACTCTTCCTAGTGAAGATGTTTGTTTTGAACTTGATTCAAATCAACTTAATCAACTTTTGAAAGCTGCAGCAGTATATCAAGTTCCAGATCTTTCTGCAATTGGAAATGGTTCTACCATTTATCTTGTTGTTCGTGATCGCAAGAATGAAACTTCTAATGAATATTCAATTGAAGTTGGTGAAACTAGTGATACTTTCACAATGAACTTTAAGGTTGAAAATATTAAGATCATTCCTGGAAAATATGAAGTTGTAATTTCCAAGTCCAACATTTCTCGTTTTGTTAATTCTCAAATGAATGTGACTTATCACATTGCACTTGAACCCGATTCCACTTTTGGTTGATTAATTTTATTTTATTATGCGTAATTTCTTTTACTCCTAATTCTATACCAATCAGTGTGTTTGGGGTTATCAATTCTTTTTCTAACTGATTTTGGTGTTCCTAAATTTTTATAATACTCTTCTGCTGCTTTAATTGATAAAAATTCCTTTCCCTCACAAACAATTGGATATGAATTTGCTTTGCTAACTTTTTTCTTTGATTCTTCTGGAAATTTTTTCCCCTTCATACCATAAGTAGCATATTCTTCTTTTGGTTTCTTGTTGTGATATTCTTTCATTGCTTTGATAAAATTTGGTGAATGATGTGTTTTTCCACCTTCTCCGCCAGCAGTCATATTGTATGAAGGATTTAACTTTTCAATCCAATATATTTCTCTTTCATCTAACATATCTTCTGGTAATAGATTTTCAATTTCATCTATGATAAAATTTGTTTCTCCATATTTCCTTATGGCTCTATGGAGGTGAGTTTGTGAGTTATAAGAAGAACTATAAAAATGCTCTTTTAATCTAACTTCTTTTGGTTTGGTTGTTTTTCCAATATAAAAATCACCATTAATCTGATTGACTATCTTGTATATAAGCATAGTTGAAAAGTATCGTCCCTTGATTATTTATACAATGAAAACAGACAGAACCGACTTTATTTGGACGGAGAAATATCGTCCTCATAAAATTGATGATTGTATTCTTCCTGATAGTATTAAGAAAAGTTTAAAAGAGTTTGTAGAAAAGGGGAATATTCCAAATCTCCTACTTTCTGGGCCTCCTGGTATTGGTAAAACAACAGTTGCTAAGGCACTATGCAATGAATTGGGAGTAGATAGTTATGTCATCAACGGGTCTGACGAAGGACGATTTCTGGACACGGTACGGAACCATGCAAAGAACTTTGCTTCGACCGTATCACTTCAAGGACTTGGTAAACATAAAGTCATCATCATTGATGAAGCTGACAACACAACGAATGATGTTCAACTCCTTCTACGGGCTAATATTGAGACGTTTTATAACAACTGTAGATTCATCTTCACTTGTAACTATAAAAACAAAATTATTGAACCACTCCACTCCCGATGTGCTGTCATTGACTTCTCAATCAAAGGAAAGGAAAAAGTTCAAATTGCAGGAAGTTTTTTCCAACGACTTCAAAATATCTTGGATCTCGAAGGTGTTAAATATGATCAGAAGGTTCTCGCTGAGATTATCAACAAACACTTTCCAGACTGGAGGCGTGTTCTCAATGAATGTCAAAGATATGCAGTGGGAGGGGAGATTGACTCGGGAATTCTTGCATCTTTCTCAGACATTGCAATAAATGATCTCATCAATTACCTCAAAGATAAAAACTTTACTGAAGTCCGAAAGTGGGTGGTTGCCAACTTGGACAACGATTCTTCTGTCATTCTTCGCAGGATTTATGACGCCTGTTATACTTGTCTTTCACCCGCAACTATCCCCGCTGCCGTTCTTATTATTGCTAAGTATCAATACCAAATTGCGTTCGTGGTTGATCAAGAAATTAACCTCCTAGCAGCACTGACAGAAATTATGATGGAGTGTGAATTCAAATGATACCTTACGTTCATTGGATCCGTTTTACAGAATATCATAAACTTGCTGATATTATTGGGATGCGAGGTGCTGTCTATGGTTTTGTTTGGAATAATATGATGCCAAAGTCATCTGATTGTCCATCCGATTTTGAAGGTTGTGTTTATATTGGCCAATCTGGTGGATTTTACTATGACAAACAAAATGGACATAAAGGCAAGTTGAGAACTCATCTTCATAAGAGAATGACTCAACATCACAAACCTTTGACTACTGGAGTACCAGTTGTAAACGAAGAAAAAAAATATAAACTCTTTACAGAAAAATATGGATTTGGAGATGATGTATTAAATGGAACTCTTACTGGAATTTCATTATGGGTTGGTTTTATTTGTCCACCAAAAGAAGATCCTGATCATTGTTTGAAATCTTGGTTGATCAGTAGAGAACATTATGAGATCTATCAGTATCAAAGAAAATTTGATAAATCTCCACTTATGAATATGGAAGTAGATGGAAAGGGTAGGAATCCAAATTCATATTCATCAGAAATTATGGTAAACTATGGAATATTGGATAAACATTTTGTATGATTTTAGATACACTTGATGCAATTTATGCTGCAGATAAATTTATTGATTATTTTTCCAACTTGGGGAGAATTGATGAATATCTTCGTAATATCAAACTAGATCGTGTTAAAGGAATGACATCTCTTCTGGGATTGGGCCCAGAAGATGATATGTTCTGTAATTTTGATATGCATCCAAGTGAGATGAATTTTAAGATCTACTGTGCTGGGGAGAAGGGTGGATTTACAAATGAGTTCTTCAATGAAAGATTGCAGGTAACAACTTCTCATGCAATTGAGAATAGTATTCCTGGTAAGTCATTGAAATGGATTGTCATGGAAACTAACAGTAAAAAGATTGTTGGTTTTATTCGATTTGGTTCTCCTACAATTAATTCTAAACCTAGAAATGATTGGCTTGGATCGGTGCCAGATTTAACTCGGTTTAACCGACATGCAATCATGGGATTCATTATTGTTCCTACTCAACCTTTCGGATTTAACTATTTGGGAGGTAAACTACTTGCACTTCTTTGTTCTTCTCATGAAGCTAGGGAACAACTTAATGCAAAATACGATGCAGATATTTGTTTGTTTGAAACAACATCTCTTTATGGATCAACCAAGTCATCATCTCAGTATGATGGGTTAAAACCTTATATGAGGTATCGTGGATTGACTGAAAGTGATTTCACTCCGTTGATTCATGATTCTGTTTTTGGGGATTTAAATAAGTGGTTTAAGTCTCGTAATGGAGATAAACTTCTTGTCAAAGAAGATGCTTCTAGTCGGAAACTGAAGATCCAACAGAAAATGATATCAATTATTCGTGCATCTTTAAAGGAATATCCACAACTATCAGACAAACTTTCAAGTTTCAACTCTTCAATTCAATCGGCAAAGGATTTGACTCAGAAGAAGAGGTTCTATATGTCTGACTATGGTTTTTCAAACGTAAGAGAAGTTATAAATGGGGAGACTGATATCTTGATTAAAAATTCCCAGAATTTTGATAAATTTCATAGTGAAAATCTAATTAACTGGTGGAAGAACAAAGCTTCTACTCGTTATGAATCTTTAAAGTCTGAAGGTAGACTTAGAACTGAACTTGAAGTATGGACTAAAGATATGGAGATTGATATTATCCGATGAAATGTGAAGTAACTTTATTCAAGGCGGGAACTGTCTTTAAAGAAGAAGTGATTGCCAGAGATTATCAAGATGCAAAAGATGTTGCATTAGCCAGAAATCCTGGTGCTAAAGTTGTTAGTGTCACCGCTGTATTTAAATGACTGAATTGAAAGATTGGTTAAATTCAATTAACCATACAAAAGAATATATTATGGAAGATGGTAATGAGAAAGAATATTCTCCTTATATTATTAATCGATGTCTTTCTAGTTTTATTGATACTATCATGTATGCAAATGAGATGAATAAGTATTCATTACTATCAAATCGTTTACAATATGATTTTTTTATAAATATTATCAGAAAAAGGAAGAGATTCTCTCCCTGGCTTCGAAAGGATAAAATTAAAGATCTTGATGCAGTTAAATCTTACTATGGTTATAGTACAGAAAAAGCCCAACAAGCTTTGAGAATCCTAAATAAAGAACAACTAGATTGTATCAAACAAAAACTTGATATTGGAGGAAAAAGATGAGCGTTGTTATTGAAGCTGAAGTTAAGTGGACACCAGATCAAATGGTGGAAGTTATTTTAGATGAACCAGATGATTTTCTGAAAGTTCGTGAAACACTTACTCGTATTGGTGTTGCATCCCGTAAAGAAAAAAAATTATATCAATCTTGTCATATTCTTCATAAACAAGGTAGATATTATATTGTTCATTTCAAAGAACTATTTGCTTTGGATGGCAAATATGCTAATCTTACTGTAAATGATGTTCAAAGACGTAACCGTATTATTCAATTGGTTGCAGATTGGGGACTTGTAAAAGTTCCTAATGTTGAAAAAATTTCTGATCTTGCACCACTCAATCAAATTAAAGTTCTTGCTTTTAAAGATAAAGGAGAATGGATTCTTGAAACCAAATATAATATTGGTAAAAAGAAAAGGGTGGAAGAAGAATAAATAAATTGTAGCGACTTTCGTGCGTCTCTACAAGTTCGGAACATACCCAAAAGAGGATCGGGTTTTACCCTTTCCTCTTTTTTATGTTTGTGATTAAATAATAATGTCAAATGCTTCGGGTTTGATATTATCCTCTCGCTTTTAAAGGAGATCTAAAATGCACACAACTCTCAAATATTCAATCAACGATATCGATAAACTTTTATCTGATACTACACGATGGGGAATTGGAATGGATGAATGGGTTCAAAGATTCGCTACACTTCAAGAACCTCAATCAAGTTATCCTCCATACAATTACATCAAAGAATCTGAAACAGAATTCAGATTAGAATTTGCTCTAGCTGGATATAAACCAGAAGACGTTGAAATTTCTACAGAAAGAAATGTTCTAAGTATTACTTCTAAAAAATCTGAATCTGAAGATAAAACATATTTACATAAAGGTTTAGCTAAGAGAGCATTTACTTGGAGTCGCAATCTTTCTGATGATGTTGAAGTTAGAGAAGTATCTTATGACAATGGACTTTTAATAGTCAAACTTGTAAAGATAATTCCAGAACATCAAAAGAAAAAAGTATATTCAATTTCTGGATTAGTTACTGATAAACAACTTTTAACTGAATGACATATGTGGGGAGTTAACTCCCCATTTTTTTATAAATAAAGAAAAAAGTATTAATTCGATGTCAGATACTAATAAATTAACAGAAGCTTACGAAAAAATTTATTCTGAAGGATATTGGGAAGATTTAAAAGCAACTGCTGCTAATTCCTGGGATAAAGAAAGGCAAAAAAGGGGATTAGTTGTTGCTAAAAAGAATGGACAACCTGGATATATGAAACCTGGAGATAAGTCCAGTTTTAAACCTGCGTCTGCAAGTAATCTTGGCCCAAATGCTGTAAATAGATATAACAGCGCTGTTAAAGCAAACGCATCAAAATCAACAACTGCTGGCACACCAGTTCCAGATTCTCAATTGAGTCCTTCTGAAAAAAAATCTTTAGATTTAGTTAGAGCAGCAAGAGCTGCTGGAAGTTTAACTGGAGCCCCAGGAACTTCTAGATCTTCGGCACCACCAGCAAAAAAACTTCCATCACCAGTACAAGCGGATGTGATGGATAGAAATTCTAGAAAACCTTCAAGATATACTCTTCCAGCTGGAAAACCAAATTTAAATGTAAAAGTAACCAGTCCAAGTACATCGACTACATCAGCACCTACAAAACCAGCAGTTCCTACGGGAACTACAGCAGGTGGAACAACCTTCCAAAGAAGAGCAGCAACTGGTGCGGAATTGAGAGCAGCACAAGCAGCAAGAGCAGCAGGTAAGGGTGAAGAAGGTGCAATTAAGGCAGGTGTAGAAGCAGGAAAATCAACTCCTTCTCGCAATGGTTTTGGTGCTTCTACTGCACCAATGGCTGCTCAATCAAGTGTTTCATCAACAACTTCTCCCACTGGATTTTCACTTGCTAAAACTAATAAGCAAAAGATTACTGCATCTAGTTCTGGTGGATCAAGTGGAGGAAATTCTGAATGAATCTTGAAGAATTTGTAGATAAAAAACTTACTTTTAAATATCATCAAGATTTAAATTCTAAATTTTGGGCAAATAATAAACTGAAATCTGAGGTTAAACTTAGGTTAATTCGTATTGGACAAGAATGGGCTAAGTTTGCTAATATTCCTAACAATGCAATCAAGGATATGATTTTTGTTGGTGGTAATGCAAATTATAATTACACTGAATTTTCTGATATTGATTTGCATATTGTGATTGATAGGGATGCACTTCCAGATTGTCCAGATCTTTTGGATGATTATCTAAAAGATAAAAAACAATTGTGGGCTTTAACACATAACATCACAATTTATGGACATGATGTAGAATTATATGCCGAAGAGGAAGGAACTCCTCGTCCATCAAATCAGGGGGTTTATTCTATTAAAAAAGATGAATGGATAGTTGCCCCCAAAAAATTGAATAAAGAAATTGACAGAGCCTTGCTAAAATCTAAGACTCATGATATGATGAAGAAAATCAATTTTTTAATTTCTAATAAGTCTGATGATCTCGAAGAGTTCAAAAAACTTAAAGAAAAACTTCGTAATATGCGATCCGCTGCAATTCGTAAAGGTGGAGAGTTCTCAATTGAGAACTTAGTATTTAAAGAATTGAGAAATAATGGATATCTTAAAAAGTTATCTGATTATACAAGATCAATCGAAGACAAAAGTTTATCATTAGAAAGTTATGACTATCAAAGTAGCATTGTTGAAATCTGGCGAAGAAATTATTTCTGATATCAAAGAGGCGTTTAATAAAAACGATCAAGATCAAGAAAATTTTATTGGTTATCAATTTCAAGATCCGTATCAAGTTATTGTTGAAAAATATGAAGTAGTTGATACTGATGACGAAGATGGTGTGAGTAGGGCAAAAATTAAATTTATGCCTTGGTTGACTCTTTCTAAGGAAAAGAAAATTTTAGTTCCTTATGATTGGGTAGTAACTTTTTACGATCCACTTGAAACAGTTGAAGAATCTTATTTAAATCGTGTAGGAAAAAATCAAAATGGAGGAGAAGAAATTGAACTCAGTGAAGTGTCTGTTGTTGAAGAATCAGAAATGGGTAGTTAGTCATATTGAAGAAATTGAAGTTGAGTATGAACTCAACATGCCAAATTGTAAACTTACAAAGCCATATTTGATTGATGATGAATTCAATCTTACTCCTTGGTGTAATATTACAGATGATGAAGAAATGATGATTTTTTCTGAATATATTGTTACAATTGTAAATCCCAAACCAGAAATTGTGGAAAAGTACTTGAAAGTTACGGAGTGAACCTTGCGATTTTATACTAATGTTCAACTTGTCGGAGATCAGTTTCTCGTTCGTGGATATGAAAATGGACAACATTTCATTGATCGTGAGGACTATTCCCCGACTCTTTTTTTGCCTTCAAAAAATAAAACAAACTATCGTACTCTAGATGGTGTCTATGTGGATCCTATTAAACCTGGATCTGTTAGAGATTGTCGTGAGTTTTATAAAAAATATGAAAATGTAGAAAATTTTTCTGTTTACGGCAATAATAGATATGTTTACCAGTATATTTCTGACAAGTATCCTGAAGATGAAATTAAGTTTGACATTAAAAAAATCAAACTCGTAACAATTGATATTGAAGTTGCATCAGAAAATGGATTTCCTAGCGTAGAAGAGTGTGCAGAAGAAATGCTCACCATTACCCTTCAGGATTATTCTACCAAGGATATTGTCACTTGGGGAGTTAAACCTTTTAATAACAAACAAGAAAATGTGAAATATATTCACTGTGCTGGAGAGGAAGAACTTCTTCGCAAATTCTTGAATTACTGGGAAAATAATACTCCAGAAGTTATTACTGGTTGGAACTGTTCTTTTTATGACATTCCATATCTTGCTGGACGTTTGGATCGTGTTCTTGGATCTAAGTATGCAAAATGTCTTTCTCCATGGAGACTTTTAACTAATTCTGAAATAACTATTGCAGGTAGAACTCATACTGTTTATGACATTGGTGGCATTACTGTTCTGGATTATCTTGATCTCTATAAAAGGTTTACATATACAAACCGAGAATCATACAAACTTGACTATATTGGAGAAGTTGAATTAGGACAAAAGAAACTCGATCACTCAGAGTATGAAACCTTTAAGGAATTTTATACAAAAGACTGGCAAAAATTTGTTGAATATAACATCCAGGATGTTCAAATTGTTGACATGATGGAGGATAAGATGAAGTTGATTGAACTTGCAATCACTATGGCTTATGATGCCAAAGTAAACTTCACTGATGTTTTCTATCAGGTTCGCATGTGGGATACTATTATCTACAATTATCTCAAAAAACAAAATATTGTAATTCCACCTAAAGAGAATTCTTCTAAGGATGAAAAGTATGCTGGTGCTTATGTAAAGGAACCAATTCCTGGTAAGTATGATTGGGTGGTGAACTTTGACCTTAACTCACTGTATCCTCACTTGATTATGCAATACAGTATAAGTCCTGAAACACTTGTTGAAAAAGATGAACTTAATAGTCGTATTGCAGAATTGGAAAGTAGTGGTGAAAATGATGATGAACTAAAATCACTTAAAAAAGTAAAAGAACTTTCTACAAAAGTAAGTGTAGATAAACTTCTCAATCAAGAGTTGGATCTAACACCTTTAGAAAAGGTGAATCTTACTATGACTGCAAATGGAGCACTTTATCGTAGGGTAAAAGGTATGCTTCCTAAACTGATGGAAAAGATCTATGATGAACGAACCATCTATAAGAAGAAAATGATTATTGCAAAACAACAGTATGAAAAGACTCCAACTAAAGATTTGGAGAAAGAGATTGCTCGTTGTAATAATATTCAGTTAGCTCGCAAGATTCAATTGAACTCTGCTTATGGTGCGATTGGAAATCAGTACTTTAGGTATTATAAACTTGCAAATGCAGAAGCAATTACTCTTTCTGGGCAAGTCTCAATTCGTTGGATTGAGACTAAAATGAATGAATATTTTAATAAAATTCTTAAGACAAAGGATGTTGATTATGTTATTGCTTCAGATACTGATTCCATTTATCTTAATATGGGCCCTTTGGTTGAAAGTGTATACCAGGGAAGAGAGAAAACTAATGAAAGTGTTGTCACGTTCCTTGATAAATTGTGTAACATGGAACTTGAAAAGTATATTGAAGGTTGCTACCAAGAACTGGCAGACTATGTAAATGCATACGATCAGAAGATGCAGATGAAACGAGAGAATATTGCTGATCGTGGAATCTGGACTGCCAAGAAACGTTATATTCTTAACGTTTGGGATAGTGAGGGTGTTAGATATTCTGAACCCAAACTTAAGATGATGGGTATTGAAGCAATCAAAACATCTACTCCTGCACCTTGTCGTAAAAAGATTAAGGAAGCATTGAATCTAATTATGACTGGTTCTGAAGATGATGTGATTAAATTTATTGACAATTTTAGGATGACTTTCAAAAAACTTCCCCCAGAAGAAGTTTCCTTTCCTCGTTCAGTAAATAACATCAATAAATGGAGATCAACTGCAACTTTGTATCTTAAAGGAACTCCTATTCATGTAAGGGGAGCCATTCTCTTCAATCATTATATTAAAGAGAATAAGTTATCAAATAAATATGCATCGATTAATAATGGTGAAAAAATTAAATTTTGTTATTTGAAAAAACCAAATATTATTCAAGAAAATGTAATTTCATTCATTCAAGATTTTCCTAGGGAATTGAATATTGAATCTTATGTTGACTATGATTTACAATTTGAAAAGAGTTTTCTTGAACCCCTTAAAGTAATTCTTGATTGTATTGGTTGGAAGTCTGAAAAACGAGGTAGTTTGGAAGATTTCTTTTCTTAGTGATCAAGATATGGTATAATTTTATTATTGGAGAAAAAAATTAATGGACTTTTTAAAAGATATTGTAAAAGAAATTGGTGGAGAATACACACAACTGGCAGCAGATATTGTTGAAACTGAAACTTATGTGGACACAGGTTCGTACATATTTAATGCTCTTGTATCTGGGAGTATCTTTGGTGGTGTATCTGGTAACAAGATTACTGCAATCGCAGGTGAAAGTTCTACAGGAAAAACTTTCTTTAGCTTGGCTGTGGTTAAGAATTTTCTTGATAATAATTCTACTGGATACTGTTTGTATTTTGATACTGAAGCTGCAATCACCCGATCCCTACTGGAGAGCAGAGGCATTGACACAACTAGAGTCGTGGTGGTTAATGTGGTTACAGTTGAAGAGTTTCGTGGTAAGGCACTGAAGGCAGTTGATCTGTATATGAAGAAACCAGAAGGAGATCGCAATCCTTGCATGTTTGTTCTGGATTCTCTTGGTATGCTTTCAACCAGTAAAGAGATCAATGATGCTCTGAATGATAAAGAAGTTAGGGACATGACTAAATCTCAACTTATCAAGGGTGCATTCCGTATGCTTACTTTGAAGTTGGGACAAGCAAACATTCCAATGATTGTAACTAATCACACTTATGATGTTATTGGTTCTTATGTTCCAATGAAGGAAATGGGTGGTGGTAGTGGTCTTAAGTATGCAGCATCTTCTATCATCTATCTTTCCAAAAAGAAGGAGAAGGATGGAACAGATGTAATTGGTAATATTATCAAATGCAAAACTCAAAAATCACGTTTAAGTAAGGAGAATCAAGATGTTGAAGTACGTCTGTATTATGATGAGCGTGGCTTGGATAGGTACTATGGTTTACTTGAGCTTGGAGAAATTGGAGGACTCTGGAAGAACGTTGCTGGACGTTACGAGATTAATGGAAAAAAAATCTATGGTAAAGAGATTCTAAAAAATCCACAAGAATATTTTACTGATGATATAATGGCTAAACTGGAAGAAATCGCACATTCTGAATTCTCTTATGGAACGAATTGAAACTACAATCCTCTCAAATTTGATTTATAATGAGAAATTTTGTAGAAAAGTTCTTCCTTTTATTAAACCAGAATATTTTGGAGATAAAAAGGAAAAAGTAATTTATGATGAAATTGGTAAGTTTGTTGTCAAGTATGGAAATATGGCAACAAAAGAAATTCTCAATATTGAATTAGATAATCGAACTGATTTATCTGATTTGGATCTTAAAGAATCAACACAAATTGTTGAGTCTTTTGAGGATAATGAATCAAACTTTGAATGGTTGGTAAATACAACTGAAAAGTGGTGTCGTGATCGTGCAATTTATCTTGCACTCATGGAATCTGTTCAACTTGTAGATGATAACGATAATAAAAAAAATCGTGATTCGATTCCAAGTATTCTTAGTGATGCACTTTCTGTATCATTTGATCATAATATTGGACACGATTACATAGAAGATTATAAGGAACGTTATGACTTTTATCACAGAACCGAGGCAAAAATTCCTTTTGATTTGGAGTTCTTCAACAAAATTACAAAAGGTGGGATTCCTAATAAAACTCTTAATATTGCTCTTGCAGGCACTGGTGTGGGTAAGTCTCTCTTCATGTGTCACGTTGCTAGTGCTTGTTTACTGCAAGGTAAGAATGTTTTGTACATTACTTTGGAGATGTCTGAAGAAAAAATTGCAGAACGTATTGATGCAAATCTTTTAAATATTAATATTCAAGATTTGACAAATATATCTGAAGATAATTATCAAAATCGTATTGAGAAACTTTCTAAAAAGACTCAAGGTAAACTTTTGATCAAAGAGTACCCAACTGCTTCGGCACATTCTGGACATTTTAAATCTCTTCTTAATGAATTATCACTTAAGAAATCTTTTAAACCAGATATCATCTTTATTGATTATTTGAATATCTGTGCATCTTCTAGATATAAAGGAACTGCAGTGAATTCTTATACTTATGTTAAGTCAATTGCTGAGGAACTTAGAGGGTTGGCTGTTGAACACAACGTCCCCATCATGTCTGCTACTCAAACTACTAGGAGTGGTTTCGGTAATTCTGATGTTGATCTTACTGATACTTCAGAATCTTTTGGACTCCCTGCTACTGCTGATCTTATGTTTGCCCTTATTAGTTCCGAAGAACTAGAAAGTCTTGGGCAAATTATGGTAAAACAATTAAAAAATAGATATAATGATCCGACTATGAATAAGAGATTTGTAATTGGAATTGATCGTGCTAAAATGAAATTATTTGATGTTGATCAATCTGCTCAAAGAGACATTATTGACAGTGGACAGGATGAGGAGTATAATTACAATGATAAACCTAAAAAAACATTTGAGGGATTTAAATTTTAAATATGGCAACTATTGAACCTAATAAGTATATTGAATTTGTACGTCAAACTACAAGTCCTGCAAGTAGTGATTTTACACAATTGATTTCTCGTTTGACTGAATTGGAAACTCAAGATGCTGATGTTTCTCGTTTGATGACAGCTGCATTTGGTATGAGTGCAGAGTCAGGTGAGTTTACTGAAATTGTAAAGAAAGTATTTTTACAAGGTAAACCTTATAATGATGATAATGTTGAACATTTAAAAGTTGAACTCGGTGATATTCTGTGGTATGCTGCACAAGCGTGCATGGCACTTGATGTTTCTTTTGAAGATGTAATGGAACGCAATTATCTCAAATTAAGTGCTCGTTATCCTGAAGGTGCATTTGATGTTTATCGTTCTGAAAATCGTAAGGAAGGAGATATTTAATTTCATCTTCCCCTCTTTCTAAATACTAGAAAGAGGGGATTTTTTATGGCAGGAGTAATTTCAGAAAGACAGGAAGTAGGTGTAATTGATGCCATTAATAACCATCATGCACTTACTGGAAAACCATTCAATATTTTATCTGGCGAAGTAACAATTAGAGATGTTATTAGAGCTGAAAAATTTGGAGGTAGATCTTCTGCAGGAACTGAACCATATACTGATGTTATCATCACAACAAAAAAAGGAAAGGTAAATATTTCAAATAAAGGAACAAGTGCTCCTAGTATTGCTGGTGGTGGATTAGCTGGACTTGAACTTGCAGTTCCTGGATTTAGTGGCAAGTTCTTAAATAAAGCATTACAGGAATTGACTAGTCGTGGATTTAAAGATGGTGATCAAATTCCAGATGTATATGGAAAAGTTAGTGATAGTTTAAAAGAACTTATTGTTGTTGGAAATGCGTCTATGGGAGGCCCTATTGACTATATGTACATTGGGCCCATGGATGTAAGAGGAACAAAAAATGGAAATAATTTAGTATTGAATGGTAAGTTTCATGGTGCAAAAAAATATGCTAAAACTCATGATTTATATTTAAGGTTAAGAAAGAGAAGAACTGATCAACCGTTTGATACAAAATCAAAAGATAAATTTGGATATCCTTTAATTCTAGGTAAGTCACCTAGCAGGGGGGATACCGGTCGAAGAATTGTCACAGTCACCAAGCCACCAGCCAATGCCATTGTGGTAGAATTCTAATATGAAAAACACCCACCTCGAACACCTGGAAGACAACATCCTGAACAATGGAACTCAGGGTGGAAAAGATGCAATTGCTTTTTTAAAATCTCTTGGTAAGATGTTGTCTGAGGGTGATTCTGGAATGAAAATCACTACTAAGTGGGATGGTGCTCCTGCAGTAATTTGTGGAACTGATCCTGAAAATGGTAAGTTCTTTGTTGGAACTAAATCTGTATTTAATAAAACAACTCCTAAAATTTGTTACTCAGAGTCTGATGTAGATTCTTTGTATCCTTCTGGAGGATTGAATGAAAAACTAAAAACTTCTTATCGTTATCTTTCAAAACTTGGTATTCGTGGAGTTGTTCAGGGAGATCTTCTGTTTACGAATGATAGGTATATTGGGATGATTTCTGGTAAACAAGTTTGGCATTTTACTCCCAATACGATTACTTATGCGGTTCCCAAAAAATCAGAGATTGGGGATAAAATTGAAAAATCAAAAATGGGTATTGTATTTCATACAACCTATGTTGGATCTTCTCTCCAAACCATGACTGCAAGATTTGGTGCAAAAGTTCCTGGAGATGATGATGTATTTGTTGCATCTGCTGAATTTTCAAATGCAAGTGGTGCTGCAAATTTTACAATGCAAGAACGTAATGCATATGGTACTCTTATCAATCGTGCAGAAGGATCTCTAAAACAAGCATCTACATTTTTAAGTGTTTTGAACACGCAAGATAAATTTTCTTTTCATGCATTGTTTAAACAATTTTTCAATTCCTATATTAGATCTGGTATTAAGTTTGGATCAGTAAATGATACTATTCAAGGTTTTGCTGTATATTTTTCCCAATTAATAGATAAAGAAATTTCAACAAAAAAAACAAAATCTGCACAAGATAAATATAAAAAGATTAAAGATAGTGGTTTGAATTTTATTAAAGTAAATAAAAATCCAATTTACTTTACTATTGCTTCCTACTTCAATCTAATCAAGGCGAAAGATTTCATTATCAAAAAACTATCATCTGTAAATACTTTTGGAACTTTCCTTAAGACAGAAGATGGTTATCGTGTAACTGCTCCTGAAGGATTTGTTGCAATCAAGTCTGGAAGAGCTTTAAAACTTGTAGATCGTTTGGAGTTTAGCAGAGCTAATTTTACCGCCGCAAAAAGTTGGGATAAAGGATGAAAACATTTTTACAATTTCTTTCAGAAGCCGAAACAACCGCTTCCACCAGAGCCAAACAGATGGGGCTTCAGGGAGATGGTCATGGCGATTGGTACGATACAAAAGGGAAATTAGTTGCAAAGACTGTAAAGGGTCAGTTAAAAATATTTGGACAAGGTGCAGGGCCTCAACATCAAGCTCAACAACAGATTGATCCTCAGGGACAACTTAATGCTCTTGCACAACAGTCAGCACAAATGCAACAAGATCGTGCTGCTGCCGAACAAGAACAATCAAAAGATCTAGGAACTCTTACAATTGCATTTGGAAGATTTAATCCTCCAACTGCAGGACATGAGAAACTTTTAAAGAAAGTTGCAAATGTTGCTAAAGATGGTGATTATGTAATTTATCCATCAAGATCTCATGATCCTAAAAAGAATCCATTGGATCCTGATACTAAAATTGGATTCATGAAACAAATGTTTCCTGATCATGCCGATCATATTCAAAATGATGCAAGTGCAAAATCAATTTTTGATGTTCTAAAATCTGCTAATGAACAAGGATATTCTGGAGTAAATATTGTAGTTGGATCAGATCGTCTTCCAGAGTTTGAAAAACTTGCAAATAATTATAATGGAAAACTTTATGATTTCCAAAATATCAATGTTCTCTCTGCTGGAGAAAGAGATCCTGATTCAAATGATGTAAGTGGAATGTCTGCTTCTAAACTTAGAGCTGCTGCACTTTCAAATGATTTTGAATCCTTTATGAAAGGAATGCCTAAGGCTATGGATGAGAAGAAAACTAAACAACTCTTTTCACAGATTCAACAATCGATGAGTAAATCTTCGAAGAAAACTAAGAAGGAATCATATGAACTTTGGGAAATTGCACCTAGACTCGATCAACAATCTCTTCGTGAGAATTTTATTGCAAAGAAAATTTTCTCAGTTGGTAAATTGATAGAAAATATGCATACTGGATTAGTGGGCAGAATTATTCGTTCTGGTGCGAATCATTTGATTTGTTTGACAACTGAAGGAATTATGTTCAGATCTTGGATAACTGATGTTTCTGAAGTAAATTAATTATAAATAACAATAAAGTAAAAATATTTTTTGAATCACAATGTCTAATATCTGGAAACAGTCTTTTGAAGATTTAAGAACTTCTATCCAAGAGGCTGAAGAATCTTCTAAACAAGTAAGACAAGTTGTAGTCTCTATTCGTAATCTTGCAAAAAGAGAAGGAATTCCCATTCAAAAAGCTTATTCAGATTATATTGTCGGTCATTCCTTAAGTCCAAAAATTTCCACAATGGTGAGATCAAAACTCACTGAAGAGTTTGGAGTTTTTGAAGCTTTAGATCCAGTTGGAAAAGAAGATGATGATATTGATAATGATGGTAAGAAAAATACTAAGTCTGATAAGTATTTAAAAAATCGTAGAGATGTGAGAGGAAAGGCAATTCAAAAGGAAGGATATTCTAATTGGAGAGACGAATTCGAAAATTTTTTTTTTTGAATCGCAATTAGAAGAAAAGGTTCTTCCATCTTCACCTTATTGTGATGTAATGCCTGAACAAAAGCCAGAAGGCAAAGAAGGTAAAGAAAATGATGCTGAGAAAAAAAGACAAAATAAATTGTTAACTAGAAAAGAAGATTTTGATCCTCTTGCAGAAGAACTTGGTGGAACTCTTTTGGAATTTATCCCACCAGCAATAGCTGCAGGAGTTGTATACGCACCAGAAATAGCTGCAGGAGCTACACTTGCTCTTGGAGCAGCAACTTCATTATATAAGGGATTTAAACGGTTTAAATCCCTTAAGGGATTTAAACCTGGAACTCAACCTGCAACAAAACCACATAGACCTGGACAAAAACCAGTTGCTCCTCCATCCCATCCTGCGCCAAAACCAAAACCAGCTCCTAAACCAAAACCATCTCCTAAACCAAAACCATCTCCTGCTCCAAAGCCAACTCCAAAACCAGAACCATCTCCTAAACCAAAACCAGCTCCTGCTCCAAAGCCAACTCCAAAACCAGTACCAACAAAAATAAAAGCACCTGTAATTGTTGGATCCAAATCAAAACCAAAAACTAATAAAGTTCCACAAAATTTACCAGAACCAGTTAAAACCAAAATTCCAACTATAACTGAACCTCCTGGCGGTGGTGGTAAAAAGGGTGGAGGTAAAACTTCTGGCGGAAATTTTAGACTTCCAATACCAAAATTAAGTGAACCATCTAGAGGAATTGGTTTTGTTGCAGCTAAAAAATTGGTTTGATAAATAAGACAAGATCCTTCACACGAGGTCATTATGTCGGCAGTAATCGCATGGGCAATTGCTAACCAAGCACTTATCGCAACAGTATTGTTTGCAATTTCAGAAGCACTTGGAGCAAATCCAAAGGTAAAATCAAATGGTATTCTTTCACTCATTCTTATTCAAGCACAAAATGCTTTGAAGTCAAAGGGTGCTAAGGATATAACTCCTTAACTTTTGTATATGGTGAAAAGAGATCAAAAGTGAGATCTCTTTTGTTTATAAATATTATAAGAAAAAGAATTTTATAGGTAAAGAATATGGCTCTTTGGGGTTCAGCAGACGGAATTTACTCACCAGGAACTATTACTGTCAATTACGCAACTGAAACAATCACAGGTACTGGTACATCCTTTAGATCAGCTGGAATTACTACTAGAACTGTAATCACCATTGGTGTTGGTGGAACTTTTGGTAAGGCACTAGTTTCTGGAATAACTTCTGAAAGAGTTATTTCAATTGCAACAACTCAATATTTGAGTGGTGCTGCAATTTCTGGCGTTGCATTCACAATGTCAAATTCTCCAATTTTTGCTCTTGAGGATTCCAATTACAATCATAATGTTACTGGAGTTACTACTACTAAACCAACAAGTGCTATTTTTGGTGTAGATACAATTGAAGCTGGTATTGCTTATACTACTAAGTATAAAGTTGCTCATGCTGGTTGGGTTGGTATTCATACCTATGTCGATCAACATGGAAACTATAGAGTTAAATCAGAAACTTTAGTTGCATTCTCGGGTATTACTACTGGAACTCCTTCATATACTGCACCTGGAGATGCATCAGATAATGCATTCTTTAGAAACACTTAATATTAATTAATTGATTATGAGATTTGATGAGTTGAATGAAGATAACTATCTTTTATTTGCAATAAAATATTACGATAATCCCCAGTCTACAACAAAAGAAGATTTCTTCGATGATATGAAGAAATTTAAGTATGTTAAAAGATTGGTAAAACGATATAAAAAAACTGGGGATTTGCAAATTCATCTTATCATTAATCATATAATTACTTTGTTTAATATTTTTAATGATGCTACAATCCCTCTTTTATTTTTAAAATTGGAAGATGAATTGTGGCCAACTTTAAAAAGCTTTTTGGTATTTTTGGATCGTATTCCAGAATACCCTAAAACAGCCCTTCAAGAAATTCCTTGCGATAAATATTCTTTAGAACAACTTAACCAACTGCAATGAGTAAGTTAGATAGAATTATTGATATAATTAGATCTTTGCATGAAGATGGAGTAGTTGCTTCTGTTCCTACAAATAATGCATCTAGTGGTAATATTGCTGGTTTGCCTCCAGATCAACCTCCAGGAATTAAAAAAAGAATTTATTTGGGGAAAGGATCTCGTAAACCTTGGATGAGAAAAAATACCTCACAATAATTAATTCAATGTATAGTCCCTCTCAAACAATAGAAACAAAGGTTGCAATCCTTGAGGAGAAAATCCATACAAGTGAGCAGTTGATGCAACGTATTGAGAGTGCAATTGAAAAAATAAGTGAAGTAAATGCAAATGTAACTAAAATGCTTGTAGTTCACGAAGAAAAAATTAATAATGGGGAAAAGATAGAAGATATACTCTTTACAAAAATGGATCAGTTGAAAGATAAAATGGATAAGGATCATACTGCGGTATTATCAAAGTTGCAAGGATTAGAAAAAAAAGTTTGGGTTGGTATTGGAGTTCTGGCAGCAGTAAGTTTTACAATCAATAATTCAGGATTAGTTACTCACATCTTGACACAGACACAAGATACAGGTAGGATAGAAACAACAAAGTAGTATTCTTTTTGTAATGAGTTTTATTGATTCCAAATACATCGGGTTAGTATCTTCCCGATTGGATAAGTTTGCAAAAAAGAAAGACGGATTATACAATTTTCGATGCCCTTATTGTGGAGATTCTCAACGACATAAAAATAAAACCAGAGGGTATATTTACAGAAATAAAAACGATCATAACTTTAAGTGTCACAATTGTGGAGTCACTAGATCTTTTACTTACTTTTTAAAAGATTTAGATGAACCTCTTTATAAGGAATATATTTTAGAGAGATATAGAGAAGGTATTACAGGAAAAGGTACTGTCACACCTTCTCCAGAATTTAAAACTGCAAAACCAATCTTTAAAAAAATTAAAGAACTTGAACACTTTAAAGGTTTGGATAAAATCTCGAATCTAAATACTAGACATCCAGCAAAACAGTATCTAATCGACAGACAAATACCCGAGAAATTTTTCTCAAAGTTTTATTTTGTAGAAGATTACAATCGCTGGTCAAATATTCCAAATGACTTTAAAGAATCAAGAATCATCCTGCCACTCATTACAAAAGAAGGAAATGTTTTCGGATATCAAGCAAGATCTTTGGATAAAAATTCAAAATTACGTTATATTACCACCATCTTGGATGAGGAATATCCTAAATTATTTGGACTTGATCGTATAAATCCTAATGAAAATATTTACATTACAGAGGGTCCATTTGACTCTCTTTTCTTGTCTAACGGATTGGCGATGTGTGGGGCTGATGTTGTACTTGATAATGTATCTTACCCTTGTAGGACATTTGTTTATGACAACGAACCAAGAAATTCCCAAATCATCAAAAGATATGAAAGTTGTATTAACAAAGGAGAAAAAATTGTTATTTGGCCATCGTCAATAAAAGAAAAAGATATTAATGATATGGTACTATCTGGACGAGATGTTCAACGTGTGGTAGAATGTAACACATATTCTGGTTTAGAAGCAAAAATTAAATTCACCGAATGGAAGAAAGTATGAGCAACGGAATTAAAGTAAAAAAAAGAAAAGGAACTGTCGAACATCTAGATCTAGATAAAATGCATATCATGGTGGATATGGCATGTGATGGTTTGACTGGAGTTTCTGCATCTCAGGTGGAGATGCAATCTGGAATTCAATTTTATGATGGAATTACTACTGCAGAAATACAAGAAATTTTGATTCGTGCTGCTAGTGATCTCATCACTTTGGATAATCCAAACTATCAATTTGTTGCTGCAAGACTTTTGTTGTTTGCTGTTCGCAAACAAATCTTTGGTAAGATGATGGAACTTCCAAACCTTTCACAACATGTGTTTGATGGAATTGATAAGGGAATTTATGATTCAGAAATAATCAAAAAATATAATTATGTTGAGTTTGAAGAACTGAATAATTATATAGATCATGATCGTGATTTTTTATTCACATATGCTGGGCTTCGTCAAGTAGTTGATAAATATTTGGTTCAGGATCGTAGCAGTGGAAAAGTATTTGAAACTCCACAGTTCATGTACATGCTTATTGCTATGGTTATTTTTTCCGAATATTCTAAAGAAACTAGACTTTCATATGTGAAGAGGTATTATGACGCAATCAGCAAACACAAAATCAACATTCCAACTCCTATCATGGCAGGAGTTAGAACAACACTTCGACAATTTGCGTCTTGTGTTCTTGTTGATGTTGATGACTCCCTCGATAGCATCTTTAGCAGTGACATGGCTATTGGTCGCTATGTTGCTCAAAGGGCAGGAATCGGTATCAACGCAGGTAGAATCCGTTCTCTCAACAGCAAAATTAGAGGGGGTGAAGTGGCTCACACTGGAGTTATACCATTTCTCAAAAAGTTTGAAGCAACTGTCCGTTGCTGTACGCAAAATGGCATACGAGGAGGAAGTGCGACAGTCCACTTCCCGATCTGGCACCAAGAGATAGAAGACATTCTTGTCCTTAAAAACAACAAAGGAACCGAAGATAATCGTGTTCGTAAGTTAGATTATTCTATTCAAATCAGCAAGATCTTCTATGAACGATTCATTCAAAACGGAGAAATCACACTCTTCTCCCCACATGATGTTCCTGGTTTGTATGATGCTTTTGGCACTGATAGATTTGACAACCTTTATGTGGATGCAGAACGAAATGCATCTATTCCAAGAAAAACTATCGGAGCTCAAGAACTCATTCTTTCACTTTTAAAAGAACGTGCAGAAACGGGTCGGATTTACATTATGAATATCGATCATTGTAATTCTCATTCTTCTTTTAAGGATAAGGTTGAAATGAGTAATCTTTGTCAAGAGATTACACTTCCAACAAAACCTTTTAATCATATTGATGATGAAAATGGAGAGATTGCACTTTGTATTCTTTCTGCAATTAATGTTGGAAAACTTAAAAATCTAGATGATCTTGAAGAACTTTGTGATCTTTCTGTTCGTTCATTGGATGAATTGATTGATTATCAAGGATATCCAGTTAAAGCTGCAGAGATTTCAACTAAAAATCGTAGATCTCTTGGTGTTGGTTATATTGGATTGGCTCATTATCTTGCTAAACATGGAGAACATTACGATGATCCAAGTGCTTGGAAATTAGTTCATGATTTGTCAGAAGCATTCCAATACTATCTACTCAAATCTTCCAATGAACTTGCCAAAGAAAAAGGACGTTGTGGATACTTTGATCGTACTAAGTATTCTGATGGTATTCTTCCTATCGATACTTACAAAAAGGATGTTGATGGACTTGTAGCACCTGCATATTTTTATGATTGGGAATCTCTTAGGGCTTCTATTTTAGAACATGGACTGAGAAACTCAACTCTTTCTGCACAAATGCCTTCGGAGAGTAGTTCTGTTGTATCTAATGCTACAAATGGAATTGAACCTCCCCGTGGATACTTATCTGTAAAAAAATCCAAAAAAGGCCCACTCAAACAAATTGTACCTCAATATGGAACTCTCAAAAACAATTATACTCTTCTATGGGATATGCCTGACAATATCGGTTATATTAATATTGTCGCCATTATGCAAAAGTTCTTTGATCAAGCCATCAGTGGAAACTGGTCATACAACCCAGAAAACTATCCAGACAATGAAGTTCCAGTCTCAGTAATGGCTCAAGATCTTCTTACTACTTATAAACTAGGTTGGAAGACATCTTATTATCAAAATACATATGATATTAAGACTGATAATTATGAAGATGTGAAAAAATCATTAGAAACCCTTGTTTCAGAAGTATTAAGTTCGGAGGAAGAAGATTGTGAATCCTGTAAAATTTGAAGTAAAATTGGAAAAAAATGATGTGAATAGAATGACTGTATTTAATACTGATGAAGTTGATCTTAAAAAACAACCAATGTTTTTTGGACAACCTCTTGGAATACAAAGATATGATGAATATAAATATCCAATCTTTGAAAAACTAACTACACAACAACTTGGTTATTTTTGGAGGCCTGAAGAAGTATCTCTTCAAAAGGATCGAGCTGATTATCATACATTACGTCCAGAACAGAAACACATCTTTACTTCTAATTTGAAGTATCAAATTATGTTGGATAGTGTTCAGGGAAGAGGCCCTGGAATGGCATTTTCTCCACACTGTTCACTGCCAGAACTGGAAGCGTGTATGAAAGTCTGGGAGTTTATGGAGATGATACACTCACGTTCCTATACTTATATTATCAAAAATGTTTATTCAAATCCTGGAGATGTATTTAATACTATTCTTCGGGATGAGAGAATTCTTAGTAGGGCTAAATCTGTAACTGAATCATATGATGATTTTATTAATTCATCACAGAATTATGGCACTAAAGAAGAAATATTAGAAATTAAAAGAAAACTCTATCGTGCAATTACTAATGTCAATATTCTCGAAGGTATCAGATTCTATGTCTCGTTCGCTTGCAGCTTTGCGTTTGGTGAACTCAAACTTATGGAAGGATCCGCTAAAATTATCTCTCTCATCGCCAGAGACGAAAATCAGCATCTTGTCATTACACAAAATATTATCAATAAATGGAAAGAAGGAGATGATCCAGAAATGCAGCAAATTGCTGCAGAAGAAGAGGGATATGTTTATGAAATGTTTAAAAGAACGGTAGATGAAGAGAAACTTTGGGCAGAATATTTGTTCAAAGATGGTTCTATGATTGGTTTGAATGATAAACTTCTTCAACAATATGTTGAGTGGGTTGCTAATCGTCGTATGAAAGCGATTGGTATTAAACCGATGTATGATGTTTCATCTAAAAATAATCCTTTACCATGGACTGAACATTGGATCAGTTCTAAAGGGATGCAGGTAGCGCCACAGGAGACTGAGGTGGAATCATATATTGTCGGTGGAATCAAACAAGATGTTTCTTCCGATACATTTGCTGGATTTAAACTTTAAAATTTTTGAATAATATTGGAAGGGGGCTTGACGCCCCCTTTTTTTATGTGTAAAATAACTCTGTAAGGGTTCATAAGGATGCTCTAGCTTATAAATACTTAGAGCCTTTAATAAATATCGATGACTCTTGTAGAAAGAATCTTAATGCAAACCGCAAAGAAAAAAAAATCAGGAACAATGAATATTCCTGGTTCTGAAGGTGCTGCAAGAAAAGATGTTGCAAGAGCTGGATTTCGTAAAAGAGGTCCAGTAGAAGAACCAAAAGTAACGAAGAGTGGTGATGATGTTCCTGTATGGGTAAGAAGTCATAAAACTCCTAGAGATTATGCTGCTCATACTGCAAGACAAAAACATAAAGAAGGTGAGAAACCAAACGTTAAGGCCTTAAGAACGCAATTGCATCAGACTGGTGCAAAGAAAGATACCGAGGTTCATGACATTACTGTTGGTTCCCCTAAGTCGAAAATTAAAGAACCTGGGCAACGTGCCAGAGCGTTTGTACGGGGGTTGAAACATGTTGCAGGTGAAGTCAAGTCAAGAAAGGGTATTGCGACGAATACACCCACGGCCATCAGTTCCTCAGGTAAGAAGAGAAAAAGAAGTGATAATGAAGGTTCCGAACAAAGAGGTAGGATCTATCAGAAACTTGGTATGGGCGAAAGAAATCCAAAAACAGGAGTACAAATGGCTAAAATTAGAGAAGGAAGAATTTCATTTGTTGATTTTCTATTAATTGCAGAAGGTAATCCCACTGCAAGAATGTTACAGAAATCGAAGACTCAAGTGACTGGACACATTTCTGCTGATCGTGGATCTGATGAAAATAAGAATAGAGAATCAAGAAAGTCTTTAGAGAAAGGACTTCAGAAACATGGTATTGGATATAAGAAAGGAGTTGGTGAATATAAGTATTCTTCTGGAGAGGGAACAGGTAGAGAAGTTTCTTATCAGATATCCAAACCAGAAAGTATGTCAAAAAGAAAATTTGGAAAAGTAACCCGTAGGTTGGGACGCAAGCACGGACAGGAATCCGTTATCACAAAAGATAAAGAAAAGCAAGCCAAGTTGCATTATACTGAAAAAGGTAGTAAAATGAAATCTGATTCAATCGGTGGATCTCAACCAGGGAAACACCCTGAAGGATACGGCGAGACTTCTGGCACCCGTGTTAGAAGTGGTAAACTACCTCAAAAAACAAACAAACCTGCTTATCATTATGGATGATTGGAAATCTGAATACCTTTCGTTAAAGAAAGTGACTAAATATCAACAAGAGCTCTTGGAGAATGGCCCTAAGAGTTTGAGTCAGTCGTGGGCTCTAGGAGCAATGAAGACTGATTGGAAAAGGTTGAAAGGTATAAAGAATGAAAACTCAGAGTGCAAAAGCGAAGGGGAGGAATCTTCAAAAGTGGGTTAGAGATAAGCTTATTGAAATGCTTGATGTGCATCCTGAAGATATTGAATCTCGTTCTATGGGTGCAGGCGGAGAAGATCTGATCATGTCTAGATCTGCAAGAGAAAAGTTTCCCATGAGTATTGAGTGTAAGAACGTAGAGAAACTCAACGTATGGGAAGCTTATGAACAAGCTAAATCCAATTGTGGTAAGTATGAACCGATTGTTATCATGAAAAAAAACCATAAAAAACCACTAGTGGTTGTAGATGCAGAATATTTTATAAGCTTGTTTAAAGACGCCTTGCCAAGTCTCCTAGACACCTGATATGATGTTTTTTTCAATGGACACATATGATTCGGGTAAAGGTTGAACTTGAACCTCATGGTATGACTATCAACAGTAAAACACTTGCTGAAATTCGAATTTGGAATACAACTGCTAGAGGATTGGCTGGTAGTCATAGTTATGAATATGAAGTATATGAACCAGCTCCTTTAAATGGAAATCCAATTCTTAAAAAAGGTGGTATTACAAAATACAATCGCAATCAACCTGTAATTGAACTATTGAAAAAAGTCCTAACAGATCTTTAAAATAAATACTGAAACATCCAGTTTTAATTATAAGTTTTTGAGATGTAACCTAGAGCCCAGGAAAGTGCCTCCCGAGAGGGTTGGTATACCCCCTTTCTATTGGGATGTCGAATTCTATCGGAGTTAATGCAAAATTTCTTTACAGTAGCCCTGCCCCTTCTGGCATCGGTTACAACCCCCATGGCAACACTGCCTGGTATATTTCCTCCTCCTCCAGTGAGTGGATTACCACTATTTTCTATTATTAAGGAGTTTGATACCAAGACAGCAATCCGAGAGGTTGCTCCCGAAAAACCAAAAGAGAAAAGGCTAATTTGTAAAGGGTGTTCAAATGTAGAGCAAAACGCTCTTGATTACTTCCAAGACATTGGAATTAAAGACAGAAACGCCCTTGCTACCATCATGGGCAACATTAAACAGGAATCAACATTCCAATCTAGTGTTTGTGAAGGTGGTAGTATAACGTCATACAGAAACTGCTACGGCGGTTATGGATTGATTCAATGGACATCTGCCAACCGTTATCATGGATTGGGTGATTTCGCTAAGAAGTATGGTGGTTCTCCATCATCACTTCAAACGCAACTTCGTTATCTAACAAATGAAGTTCAATGGAAGAGGATTGAGGAGAAGATGAAAACTCCTGGTAAATCCATCTACTCTTACATGGACTATGCGTACAGTTGGATTGGTTGGGGACATCATGGTGCTCGCACATCATATGCCCATGATTATGCTTCTAAACTGATTCAAGTAGAAGTCTGATTTAACAGTTGACAAGTTCCTTCACATGGGGTATTATAGTCTTGTGTGAAGGAAGTGCTGGAGAGGATTTTCCTCTCCATTCTGGGAGGGTGGTGGAATCGGTAGACACACCAGACTTAAAATCTGTTGGGCGTATGCCCGTGGGGGTTCAAGTCCCCCTTCTCCTATTCCCTTCTAAATATGCAAAAGGGAAAGCAATATGGGATATAAGATTGAAAAAGCATATTGCTGGTACAACAAAGGAACTGAAATTGTTTTGATGTACTTTATCAATCATATTCCATTTACTTTTGATGAACTTCCAGACTTTGTGATGGAAGATTCTGAAATCATCAAAAAATCAGATGAACAACGTCGTTGGGAACCTGAAGATCTCTACAAGTCATCTTTTTATTTGATTGACGAGCTTTGCCATCCAATGATTTTTGATGTATCATTAGAGAATCCTCAGGATCTTCCTGTTGATTGACTCAGTAGCTCAGTTGGATAGAGCATCTGCCTTCTAAGCAGTTGGCCGGGGGTTCAAGTCCCTCCTGAGTCGTTGGAGATTAATCTCCATTATTTACTTTATTATTTTATTATGGAAGAAATTACTTATCGACTTTCTTATCAGTGCCGTAATAGTGAAAGTCGCAACACTATTATGGATCTTGATGTTGGTTTTGATAATCCAACAGAAGAAGTTCTGCAACAACGCATTAACACTTGGCTGGCTGCGATTGGTGCAAATCTTGTAGTTGTGGTAAAATAGTATCACATTCCCCTATAGCTCAACGGCAGAGCAGAGAGCTGTTAACTCTAAGGTTCCTCGTTCGAATCGAGGTGGGGGAGTTGGGAGATTGGCGCAGCGGTAGCGCAGCTGCTTTACACGCAGACGGTCATTGGTTCGAATCCGATATTTCCCATCATATATAAAATATGAGAGGTTACAATGGATTAATAAAAATGTTAATAGTCAGATGCAAATCTTGCAACATGGAGTTGACAAGTCATCCAACAAGAAGTAAATGTTGTGGATGTGAAAATATGACAATGGTTAAAGGAGACACTATTACTGCTGTTGACTTATCCAAAATTGTCATGTTAAACTCAACAAAAGAAAATAAAAAATCAACGGTTCTCACTTCTCAAGATCTTCAATTTCAAGAAGATCGTAAGAATAGAAAAGTTTCTAAAAATCTTTTAGATTCAGTTGATATAAGGTAATGGAAGGTTGACCGAGTGGTTGATGGTGGTAGTCTTGAAAACTACTGAGGTTTGTAGCCTCCTAGGGTTCGAATCCCTAACCTTCCTCCACGGAATGTAGCTCAGTTTGGTAGAGCACTCGCTTTGGGAGCGAGAAGTCGCAGGTTCGAATCCTGTCATTCCGATTTCATAAATATTGACAAACTTCTATGGAAACTATCACAGTGCAACAACTTCAACAGAATTTTGACGAAGTATTTGAAAAAGTTGAACAAGAAAAAAAATCTTACTATATAACTGATGAAGATAATAAAAGGTTTCTCTTGATGCCTTATGACTATTATCAACAATATTTCGAGAACAACAACGAAGCACCCTGATGGATTACACAGTAGAATTAATTGAAGACGAAAATGGTGATCTCGTCTTTCCATTTCCTGCAGAAGTTTCAGAAGAAACTGGATGGAAAGACGGAGATGTATTAGAATTTAAGATAGAAGGAGAATGGATACGAATACATAACATCACTAAAAATAAATGATGTTAAGCGAGTGAGACTTGGTAGTCAGAGGAGCCTTATAAACTCTTTCCGCCAGATTAGCGGCTTTGACCTGGTTCGAATCCAGGCACTCGTATTGTTATTCTCTATTTGCGAATAACGAATGCTCCTTTAGCTATCTGGCGAAAGCGGCGAACTCATAATTCGTTTCAGGTGGGTTCGATCCCCTCAAGGAGCATGGGACAGATCCGAAACTGTTCCTATTGACAAACCAAACCTACCATTCTATAATTACAGAGTAAACACAAAAAACAATGTCTTGCACACATTTTTATTCTAAGTTCCGTTCAAATCTTGATGTTTTGAAACAAACAATTGAAGAAGGAGTTGATCTAGATTATCAACATCCAAAACTTTATAAAAAACTTTGTCGTTATTATAAAGATCTTGGTGTTCGACTCTATAATGATGTCAATGGTGATTATGAAATTATCATGAATTGTCTTGAAGCCGATCTTATTGATAGTGGAGTTTTGGTATGATGTCTACTAAACGGGAAACAAAAGTAGATGTTCTTCTTGAAAGGGAAGGATATAGATTTGTACAAAAGGGTATCATTGAACTCAATGGTAAACCTGATTATCGTCTTCAAAAAAAAGATGAATATACTGATCGTTGGTATGACATTTATTATTTTGACAATCAAATGCAATGTGAAATTGCAATGGAAGACATTGAATACGCTAAATGGTTAGACCCTGATGGTGTTTACTGTTATCGTTATCTTTGTCCTGATTGATAGACATGGAGAGTCTTTAAAAACCCTGGTCGGGAGCAACCCCTTCAGTCACGGAGAGACTTTAAAAGTACTGGTGGAGTCAATTATGACCCTGTTGTTTTATTGCTTTTCTCAAAAGCAATTGGTGCGGGTGGGGAATACTGCCGCCTGGTTTCCAATTTCCAGTTAAAGAATTGGTGGCGAGCCAGCAAGGGGGATTGACTTCCCCCACCTTGCCTTTGTAGCTCAGTGGTAGAGCAGGGCTTTTGTAAAGCTCAGGTCGCAAGTTCAAATCTTGTCGAGGGCTTGACATAATACTCGTTATGTCTTATACTTTTCTGGTGTGAAGGAAGTACGCTGAGAGTGATGCCAAAAGTAAGGCACCCCGACAAGGGATACAGTAGAAGGATGCGAAACCTTCCACTCTCACAAACATTAGGTAAGTAAAGTAAAAGGAGCATGGGAACCAGTAATGGAGATACCGCACCTGCCTATATGCGGTTGTAGTTCAGTGGTAGAACGCCATCCTTCCAAGTTGGATGTCGCTGGTTCGAATCCAGTCAGCCGCTTTAAATAATCTATTATAAATTATTTTAAAATAATTTTTTTTTAAAATGAAGTTAGATCCTAACAAAATAACTAGAAATATTTGGTTCAATGAACGAATGAATCAATGGAATTGGGTTTTAATTTATGGTGATCACCCAAATCTTCAAATGCATTCTGGTAATGCAATTGACAAAAAACAAGCAAAACATGATATAATTGTAACTATGCAATGGATGGAAGAAAATTTGTGAAGATTGCTTTAATTACTGGTATTACTGGGCAGGATGGATCTTATCTTGCTGAATTGCTTTTAGAAAAAGGATATGAAGTACACGGAATCATCAGACGATCCTCCCTTATCAATACTGACAGAATTGATGGGATTTATGATCGTCTTAATCTTCACTACGGCGATCTTACTGATTCTACTAATATAGTAAGAGTTATTCAATTGGTGCAACCAAATGAGATTTATAATCTTGGTGCTCAAAGTCACGTTAAGGTATCCTTTGAGATGCCTGAATACACTGCTGATGTGGATGCTATGGGAACTCTTCGTATTCTAGAATCAGTTCGTATTCTTGGAATGGAAAATAAAACTCGAATTTATCAAGCATCAACTTCTGAAATGTTTGGTAAAGTTCAAGAAACTCCGCAGAAAGAAACTACACCTTTCTACCCTCGATCTCCTTATGGAGTTGCTAAAGTTTATGGATATTGGATTACCAAAAACTATAGAGAATCCTATGGATTACATGCAAGTTCTGGAATTCTTTTCAATCATGAGTCTCCCCGTCGTGGTGAGACATTTGTAACTCGTAAGATTACTCAGGCACTCTCTAAGATTTCTGTAGGACTTCAAGATTGTTTGTATCTTGGCAATCTTAATGCTAAACGTGATTGGGGACATGCTAAGGACTTCGTAGAAGCAATGTGGTTAATGCTTCAACAAGAGGAACCAGATGATTATGTGATTGCTACTGGAACTCAATACTCAGTTCGTGATTTTGTTGATGAAGCAGCACCTTATTTTGGTATGAGGATTGCGTGGATGGGTGAAGGTATGAATGAGATTGGATATGATTTGAATACTAAAAAAGAAGTCATTCGAGTTAATCCTAAATATTTTCGTCCTGCTGAAGTTGAGACTTTGTTGGGTGATGCCTCAAAGGCAAAGGAGAAACTTGGTTGGGAACCAAAAATTACTTTTAAACAATTAGTTGAGGATATGTGTGTTTATGGACAATAGTATGTTTTATAAAATTGAAAAATGCAGAGTTTGTAATAATCAAAATTTGATTACAGTTCTTGATTTGGGTAATCAATATCTTTCTGGTATTTTTCCTAAGGAAGTTGATCTGGATATGTATAAAGGCCCACTTAAACTTGTAAAATGTGATGAAACTACAGGTGGATGTGGGCATGTGCAATTAGAACATACATTTGATCTTCCTACCATGTATGGATCTGAATATGGATATCGTTCTGGATTGAATGGTGGTATGGTAAAACATCTTCAATCTAAGTATGAAAAGATTGTAGAATTTGTAAACCTAAATGATAGGGATATAGTTATTGATATTGCTGGGAATGATGGAACATTTCTTGGATTTTTTCCCACAAATCTAAAACTTTTAAGTATTGATCCAACTTCTAAAAAGTTTAGCAAATATTTTCAACCACATGTTGATTATGTTGCAGACTTCTTTTCTGAAAAACTTTATAAGTCTTATTTCCAAGAACAGAAAGCCAAACTAGTTACATCATTCTCAATGTTCTATGACTTGGAAGATCCTTGTCAGTTTGCAAGAGAAGTCAATAGTGTTCTTGATCCAGAAAATGGAGTCTGGGTTCTAGAACAAAGTTATATGCCAGAAATGTTGAGAGTGAATTCTTTTGATACAGTATGTCATGAGCATCTTTCATATTATGGCATGAGACAGTTAAAACATATTATGGATCAATCTGGATTCAAAATTATTCAATTTGAATTTAATGATGTAAATGGTGGAAGTATTTCTATGATGGTTGCTAATAAAAATAGCAAATATGATGAATGTACTCAAATGTTAAATGATCTTCTTCAAGAAGAATTGGATCTTAAACTTGATACTACTGAACCTTGGAAAAAGTTTTCTGATAGAGTTGATGGATGCAAATCTGAATTTTGGAAAATTATTGAGGATTGTAAAAAAGATGGACTTAAGGTTGCTGCTCTTGGTGCCAGCACTAAAGGAAATGTAACACTTCAAACATGGGAAATTACCCCAGAAGATATTCTGGTTGTTGGTGATGTAAATCCAGATAAAGATGGATCATTTACTCCAGGAACTTGGATTCCAATTAAAGACGAAGATAGTGTTCTTGCTGAGTATGATGTTTTTGTTATTCTTCCTTGGCACTTTAGAAATTTCTTTGTAAATAACGAAAAATTTAAAGGTAAAAAATTACTATTCCCTCTCCCTAAACCCGAACTTATTACTGTGTGATAATGAATAAAGATTCTAAAATTTTTGTTGCTGGACATCGTGGATTAGTTGGATCATCAATTGTGAGAACACTTTATGAAAGAGGTTATACAAATATTATAACCAGAAGTAGATCTGAGGTTGATCTTCTTAATCAAAAAGAAGTTGAAGAGTTTTTTGATTCTGAAAATATTGATTATGTTTTTGATGCTGCTGCTCGTGTTGGTGGAATCTTTGCTAATGATCATTATTCTGGTGAGTTTATTTACGAAAATATTCAGATTCAATCAAATTTGATTCATTATTCTTGGAAGTATAATGTAAAAAAATTTCTGTTTTTGGGATCTGTTTGTATCTATCCTAAGTATGCAGAAGTTCCAGTTAAAGAAGAATCTTTATTGACTGGATATCTTGAACCGACAAACGATGCTTATGCAGTTGCAAAAATATCTGGCATTAAGATGCTTCAGGATTATCATAAACAATATGGATTTAAATCTGTTTCATTGATGCCTTCAAATCTTTATGGTATTGGTGATAATTTTCATCCAGAAAATGGACATGTCATTCCATCAATGATGACAAAATTCAATAATTCGGATGGTAAATCTGTTACTTTCTGGGGTGATGGAACTCCTATGAGAGAGTTTCTTTATTCTGATGATCTTGCAGATGCTTGTTTATTTGCAATGGAACATTATGAAAATGCTGAACTGATTAATGTTGGTTCTGGTGAAAACGTAACTATTGAAAATCTTGCAAAGACAATTGCTGGTATTGTAGGATATACTGGGAACATTGAATGGGACACAACCCGTCCAAATGGAACTCCCAATCGTCCTCTGGATTATTCTAAAATGACTGAACTTGGGTGGAAACCAAAGCATAATCTTCATCAAGGATTAAAGAAAACCTATCAATGGTTCATTGAAAATAGTTATTATGATAGTTCTAAATGAAGTATTCTAAAGTAATCATTTGGGGACATCCATTATATTCTCATACCCATTCATATGTTCATGAAGCATATTATAGGGCATTTAAAAGTATGGGATATGATGTTCATTGGTTTCATGATGAAGATTATCCAGAAGACTTTGATTACACAAATTGCCTGTTTATTGGTGAAGGATTTGCAGATAAAAAAATTCCTATAAATGACACAAGTTGTTATTTAATTATGTACTGTCCATCACCAATTAAATATCAAGAAGCTGGTAGATATATTGATGTAAGAATGTCTGCAGTTAACTTTAAGGATCATATTCAAGAATACTCCCTAAACAAAAATACCGCAACTAAAATTGGACCTGCTTGTTATTTTGTTCCCAAAACTCTTGAAAAAGTTAAAGTTAAAAATGATTATGTCGATTACGAAATGAATGATTATGATAAGGTATACATTGCTTGGGCAACAAATCTTCTCCCCGATGAATTTGAAGAAGAAGACATTTATTTGGAGAGGGAAAATGCAATTTATTTCTTTGGAACTATCTCTTCTCATGGAATATGTGAAAATTATTCTAATTGGCAACCATTCTTAAAAGCATGTGGTGATAATCAAATCAAATTTATTCCTAATGATCCTTGGCAAAATCCTGTGTCTATGTGTGATGTAATTGTCAATACACAAAAATCACTCTTAGGTATTGATATTCGTGGATCAGAACATTTAAAACAAGAATTGTTAACTTGTAGAGTATTTAAAAATATTAGTTATGGACATTTAGGATTGACAAATTCAAAAGCAGTATATGAAGAACTTGAAGGAAATTGTATTTACAATGAAAATACTGAAGAGTTATTTTATAACGGTATGAAGAATAAAAACAATTATAAGTTAATATCTGATGGGATGAAGTTTGTTCAGGAGAACCATACATACATAAATCGAGTAAACACTTTGTTATCAATTCTATGACAACTAACATAACAAATATTGGTATTATGATGAGTTGCTTTGATGAAGTCGAAGCAGTTGTATTTGCAATACAAGAATTAAGAAAATTTTATCCAGAAAATAAAATTTATATTTTCAACGAGAGTAATAAAGATTATAGTTTTTTACTTAAAGATGATTGCAATATAAAAATAAAAAATGATAAAGACACGATGAGTTTTTATTATCAAAACACTATCTCTGATGTTTACTTACTTCCAGAATTTCAATTAAAAATTCAAGATGCACTTTTAACTTTTCTAAGTAGAGTACATCAAACTATTGAATATTCTCAGAGTGAATATTTGTTATTAATGGATCCAGATGTATTGATAAGAGGTGAATTAAATATACCATCAAACATTAATCTTCTTGGTTCTTTAAGAAATCGGGGAGTTCCATCATCAACAAAAAAAATATTGCAACAGATTGAAGATTCTATAGTTATAGATGAATGGGGAGCAACACCTGGAATATTTAAAGTTGAAACTTTCCTTAAAGCTTATGATAAATTTATTTCCATTCCCAATCTGCTACAAAAATTTACTAAATCATGGTATGCTTTCTATGCTCATGATATAATTATACCAATGTTATTTGCCCTTATAGGGGAAAGAGAACACTTAAATGTTGATTTTACTGAATGTAATAGTGACATTGATTGGCAAACAAATAATAAAAAATTAGTTCATCATTATAAAAAATACTATAGTGATGTTGAAATCAAATTTCCATTTTTCAAAGAAATATAAAATGCTATGAATGTCTTTATTATCAATCACTCCGTACAAAATTGTGGAGTTTATCAGTATGGAAAAAGATTTGGAAGTATTGCATCCAAATCTGAAAAATATAATTTCATGTATTATGAAGTAGATTCTGAAGAAGAATTTTCTAAACTATATGAAATTCATAAACCGAAAGCAGTAATTTATAATTATCTTGCTGGGACTATGCCATGGTTAAGTGGTAGAATAATTCAGACATGTAGGGATCAAGGTGTAAAACAATACACAATTGTTCATAACTCACACTACGATGGATTTGATTATTATTTGCATCAAAATCCATATCATCCACATGTAGATGGTAGGAATTTTGCCTTAGCAAGACCTTTATTTGATTACCAGTCACCTAAAATAGAACAGGATGACGATACTTTACATATAGGATCTTTTGGATTTGGGTTTAAATGTAAGTATATTGATGATATTTGTAAAATTGTCAATGAGCAATTTCCTGATCGGAAGGTTCAAATTAATTTGCATTTAACAGAATCTCATTATTCTCCAAATATGGATACGATTGATTCAATTAAACAGGATTGTCTAAATGCAATCACTCATGATAATATTAAATTAAATATGACTCATGATTTTTTGACTGACGAAGAAATGCTAAACTTTCTTTATAAGAATGATTTAAATATATTTTTTTATGAAAAGTATCCAGATAATTATTATAATGGTATTTCTTCTACAATAGATTATGCACTTTCAGTTAAAAGACCATTAGCAATCTGTGAAAGCAATATGTTTTCTCACATTTGGGATGTTCAACCATCCATTTGTGTGGAGCATAATTCTCTACCATCAATTATTGAAAATGGATTTGCTCCCTTAGAAGAAAAGTATAATTTATGGACGAATGAAAAGTTTATAGATATCTTAGAACAAATTATAGAAAAAACAACCGAAGTTATTATGACACAATTTAATTCTGATGCAAAACAAGATCAATTTGTTGCAAATATTTTAAAGTTTAAAAAAAATGGTTATTGTGTAGATATTGGTAGCCATCATTCAATCACTTCAAATAATAGTTATTATTTTCAGAACGATGATTGGACATCAATTAGTGTAGAACTTGATGGTTTATATAATGAAAGTTATTCTAGTAGAAAAAATGGAGTTCATCTAAATGAGAATGCTTTGGAAGTTGATTATAGAAAACAATTTGAGGAATATGAATTTCCAAAAAGTATAGATTATCTTTCTCTAGATGTTGATACTCTAAGTTTAGATGTTCTTAGAATTTTACCTTTGGATGAATATAGATTTAAAGTAATTACTATTGAGCACGATGGATATCTTTATGGTGATAAGTATAGAGAACCTCAGAGAGGTATTCTTAATTCTCATGGATATCTTCTAGTTTGCTCAAATGTTTATGTTGAACAACCTGGATACGAAGGAAAAGAATTTGCATTCGAAGATTGGTGGATTGATCCATCAGAATTTGATAATGATTTGATTGAAAGAATCAAATGTGAAAATACACTTCCATCGGTAATTATTTCTAAATTCTGATAATTTACCTAATATTATGATCAATACAATGGAAAATAAATTTTGTTTAGTGACTTCTCTTTTTAATATTGAAAGGGAAAGAATGAATGGTAATGATGGTAGATCTTGGGATGATTATTTGAAGTGGTTTGAAAAAACTCTTCAACTCAAGACTCCTATGATTGTTTTTTGTGAAGATGATTTAGTTGAGTTTATCGAAAAAAGAAGAGAGTATCCAACAAAAATAATTACGCATACTGTTTCAGAAATTCCTTATTACTACTTAAAGGATGAAATTCAAAAAATAATTTCTTCCAATGAATATCAAAGTAAAATAGGTGCTCCCGAAAGAATTGAGTGTCATCATCCAATGTATAATGTGGTTCAATATTCAAAATTTAAATGGTTGGATCAGGCAATAGAACTCAACCCATTTGATAGTAAATATTTTTTCTGGATTGATGCTGGTGCTTCTCGACATTTTGAAGGATTTGATACAAACAATAATTTTCCAAGTCAGGAATCTTTGGATGCATTGGATCAAATGGGTGAAAAGTTCCTACTCCAAATGAATATGGATTACTATCAAGATTTAGTAAATGCCGAAATCTTAACAGAAGAATACTTATGGGATGCTCGAGCATTTACCTGTGGATCTTTTTTTGGTGGAGAACTTGAGGCAGTTAAAAAAATAAATTGTGAAATTGGTGATATACTCATTAATAAAATGATTAATAATGGACTTGTGAATACCGAACAAACTGCACTAGGATATCTCTTGAAGACAAAACCAGAACTATTTGTCGAATATAGGAGATATAATGGTAAGCATATGGATATGTTTACAGAACTTTCTTAAGATAATTAAATGAATATTGCATTTATTGGCCCTGGTATTATGCCCATTCCTCCTGATGGATGGGGTGCTGTTGAAATGTTGATTTGGGATTATGCAACAGTTCTTGGGGAACTGGGACATACTGGATCAATCATTAATACTCCAGATAGATCTCAAATTATTAAAGAATTGAAGGAAGAAGAATTTGATATTGTCCATCTTCATTATGATGTCTTTCATGACATTATCCCAGAAATTTTAAATACAATTTCTGGTAAGTTAATCGTATCAAGTCATTATCCATACATCAATTGTCCAGATATGTGGGCAAGGGATAACTACAATCCGATAGTACAAAGTTATACTAAGAATGATGATTTTTATATTTTTTCTTCAACTCAAAACGATATTGATACTTTTGTGAGTTTTGGTGCCGATGAAAATCATTGTTGGTTGAGTAGGTTAGGAGTTCTTCCAGACTCTTATCAATTTGATGAGAATGCAACATATGATCGCACACTTTCTTTCTCTCAAATTTGTGATAGAAAACGTCAATACCTTATTCAAGATTTTGATAATGTTGATTTTATTGGTAGAATGGAGTATGGAAAGTTCATCAATAGAACAAACTACAAAGGGGAAATGTTGAGAGAAAAATTAAATACTGAAATCACTAAGTATTCTAACTTTACTCTTCTGAGTTCTGTTGAAAACACAACCCCACTGGTTGTTAAAGAGTCACTTATTTGTGGATTGGGTGTGGTAGTTTCTGAGCAAGTATCTGTGGAATTGGATACAAGTTTAGATTTTATTGATGTAATTCCAGAAGATAAGATTGAAGATCTTTCTTATGTTAAAGATGTTCTGAAAAAAAATAAAGAATATTCTGTAAAGAATAGGAATGATATTAGAGATTATGGAATTAAAACTTTTGGACTTGCTAATATTTTAGAATTTGAATATATCCCCAAACTTCAATCACTATTATGAGAATATCAATTATTGGACCAGCAACTCAAATTCCACCAGTAGGTTGGGGTGCAGTCGAAAGTTTAATCTGGGACTATAAACTTTCATTGGAAAAGTTGGGACATAAAGTTCAAATCATAAACATTTCAAATCCAAATGAAATTATTCAACGTGTGAATCATTTCAGACCAGATTTTGTTCATATCAATTATGATGATTGGATTACTCTTTATCCATATATCCAGTATCCTTGTGCAATAACTTCTCACTTTGGATACATTGAACGTCAGGATATGATGAATGGGTATGTAAATATCTTTAGACTCTTTCAAGATTACAAACCAAATATCTTTTGTCTGTCCGAGAACATTAAAAAAGTTTATAAGTTTTTTGCTGAAATTCCTGAAGAAAAATTATACATCAATCCAAATGGTGTAAATTCTTCTCTATTTAAAAAAACTGATTCTCCAAAGTATTCCGATAGAAGTATCTATTTGGCTAAAGTAGATTATCGTAAACGTCAACATTTATTCCAATCTATTGATTCTCTTTGGTATGCTGGCAATATTGCAGATTCTAGATTCAATACAAATAAAAATTATCTTAGAGAATGGGATAAGGATACTCTTCATGAGGAGTTGACAAATTATGGAAATCTGGTATTATTAAGTGATGGTGAAGCACATTCTCTTGTATTAATGGAAGCACTTGCTGCTGGACTTGGTATTGTAATCAGTGAATTTGCAACAGCAAATTTGGATTTAAATATGGAGTTTATCGATGTAATTCCAGAAAAGAGAATTGATGATATTGAGTATATTGAAAGTGTCATAGTTAAGAACAGGGAGTATTCAATTTCTCATAGAGAAGAAATTTTAGAGTACTCTAAAAACTTTGAATGGCATAATATTATAGAAAATTATTACATTCCAAATATTGAAAAATTGATTAGTAAGTTATGATTGGATTTAATGCTTTAGGGCAAATGGGTAGATTGGGAAATCAAATGTTCCAATTTGCCTCACTTAAAGGTATTGCAAGACATCGTGGATTTGAATATTGTTTTCCTCCCACGCAAAATAAAAATGAATGGACTGATCATCAATTGTTCAATGCATTCAAACTTTCTTCTACTACTCAATTAAATGTTCAGGTTATTGATGTTGACAGGCCAACAGTTTTTGAAGGAACCTTTTCATTTAATGAGAAGTTTTTTAATGAATGCCCCGATTGGGTATCTATTCAAGGATACTTTCAAACAGAGAAATACTTTAAGCACATTCGTGATGAGTTACTGAAAGACTTTGAGTTTCGGGATGAGATTTTGGAACCTTGCAAAGAGATGATGTCTCAATTTGAGAGTGATCCTATTGCGATTCATATTCGTAGAACTGACTATGTTACAAATCCAAATCATACTGCACTTGGACTTGATTATTATGAAGAGGCATTGAATCAGTTCGGTGATAGTGAAGTTCTTGTATTCTCTGATGATCCAGAATGGTGTAATCAACAGAAGTTATTCTCTGATGATAGGTTCTTGATTGCCGAAGGAAATACAAACTATGTCGATCTGTGCCTGATGACATTGTGCTCTGGACACATTATTGCTAACTCTTCATTCTCCTGGTGGGGTGCATGGTTATCAAATAGCAAGAAGGTTGTGGCACCTTCTGGGTGGTTTAGAG
>Ga0334722_10000368_pt1 | contig 68283 bp, 60 predicted proteins | sample C3_bottom_MG_FD_207210 | JGI IMG/M metagenome (GOLD analysis project Ga0334722, IMG submission 207210) | Sediment microbial communities from Yellowstone Lake, YNP, Wyoming, USA - C3_bottom | ecosystem: Environmental > Aquatic > Freshwater > Lake > Sediment | place: USA: Wyoming | collected... | reverse complement strand
AAGACATTAATATCTCCCGCGTCGCCCATATATTGTCTGGCCAAGCCAAGAAATTGGTCGATGTAAGTGCGTTGACCATTATTAACCTCCGGAGTATAAGTTACGTTTGTTCTGTGTCCTACGCCGACAGCCGGAGTAGTTGCAGCTGATGCATTAACATTAGGTAAACCTTGAGGAGCAGTGGGGACTGGTGCGGCTGCAGGAACAGGAAGAGGAGAGTGTGGTCTTGGCGCAAAGAAACTTGCGGCACCCCCTGCGCCTGCTAAAAACATGAATCCTAAACTAGCAAGCCATGCATAATTTAAAAACTCTCTCCTTGTCAATGGAGGCATTGATGAAAATCCATCTTCTCTCCTTGCCGGTATTGTTGAAACAGCCATAGCCTATAGCATAATATATCTTATGTATTATGAAATTGCAACTGTAAATATAGTATAATATTATGTTGTTATTAACATACAACAATAAGAAATAAGAATGCAAGCTCGCTCTGTTCTATACTCATGATACAATAATACATTACGTCATGAAAACAAGACATTTCATCTACCGCATTTTGGCGATCTTACTATTAGTGCTATTGAGCCCTTTATTTTTTCTTTTCTATATTCTCATAAAACTCACTTCACAGGGGCCATTTATCTTTAAGCAGAAACGGATGGGAAAGGGCAGAAAGACATTTACTATCTATAAGATGAGGACGATGGCTGAAGGTGCGGAAAAAATGAGAGAGAAGTATAAAAGCCTGAATGAAGTGAAGAAGGGGCCTGTTTTTAAGATTTATGATGATCCGCGGTATACCGGAATCGGAAAATTCTTTGCACATAGCGCTTTGGATGAACTGCCGCAACTTGTCAATATCATAAAAGGCGAAATGTCTTTTGTCGGTCCGAGACCTCTTCCTGTTTATGAAGCCACAAAAATTCCCAAAAAATACCGGGATAGATTTACTGTTCTTCCGGGGATGACGTCATCTTGGATTGTAAAAGGAGCACACCAACTGAGTTTTGACCAATGGATGAAGCTGGATTTAGACTATGTTAAAAAAGCAAGTTTTTGGTATGATATGAGCATCATTGGACCAACAATTCTATTAACGATTCAATCTATAATCAAATCCTTATCCCAACAAAAAAAGTAGGAAATATCCATGAAAACCAAAGCTGCAGCCGTTCTTATACTTGTCATCTTCATTTTTCTTATTGTTTTTCTTAAGTTTAAGAAGCAGAAGAATCAGAGTGAATCATTGAATCTTGTTCTGATTTCTATAGATACGCTCCGCCCCGATCATATGGGTATATATGGGTACAATAAAAATACCACTCCTAATATAGACCAATGGGCAAAAAATGCATTGACATTCACTCAGGCGTATACGGTTGTTCCGGAAACATATCCTTCATTTTATACCCTTATGACGGGAAAATATCCTCTTGCCGTAAAGATAATCAACCATATTGATATCGGAAACAAAATAACAAATCCGGTATATTCCAACACCCAGACCCTTGCGAAGATCTTAAAGAATAATAATTTTTCCACCTCCGCCTATTTGGTGAGCGCCGAGTTGGCTCCAGCGATCACTCACATGAATCAGGGTTTTGACAATTTTCATTTTGTTTATCATCCGGACGCAAATAATAAGGACAAAGAAGATGTCGTCAATATGGCAACCGATTGGATAAAAAAGAATAAGCAAAAACGTTTTTTCTCATGGATACATCTTATAGACCCCCATTCTCCATATGCTCCGCCAAATACATATAAATGTACGTTCGATGCACAAAACTGCGATACGATATTGAGTAAAACCGATGATCAATGGGAGGCTTTAAGACAAAAAGAACAAACATGTAACGCAGATGTACCATCAGAGGATAAAAAGATATTTGAATCATTGTATGACGGCGAAATTGCCTTTACCGACAGCCTAGTAAAGAAAATTTTTGATACCCTCGAAAAGAATAATCTCAGCAAAAAAACGATAGTAGTGCTTTATAGCGATCACGGAGAAGGTTTTGACCATAGTATGTATTTTTTCCATAAACTTTTATACGATTCCCATACACGCGTTGCTTTGATAATTAAAGATCCCTTATCAAGTAGAAAGGGGAAAATCAATACACTTGTTCAAAATACCGATATTCCTCAAACATTATTAGATCTCCTCAATATTCCTACCACTATCAGAGGATCAGAAGGGATACCATTTAGCAGTCTCATCGATAACTTTCAGTTAATCAAACCATCCCGTTGGAAAAAAAGAGATACCGTTATTTCATTCACCAATGATTTTGACAAATTTTCCATATTTGACGGGCGTTATAAACTGATCGTTTCATCAGATAATTCGTGCCTATTTAATAATCAAAAAAAGGAACTGTATGATATAAGGCAAGATCCGGAAGAAACAACAAATATCATCTCGAATTATCCGCAACAAAGAGACAACCTGCGGATAAAGTTATTGCAAGAATTATCCGCATATAACCTACCCATAGGATTGGACCAAAAATATAATAACGATGACGCGAATAAAGAATTAATCAATCAACTAAAGGCATTAGGATACTAATTGTCTATCACCAATGAAATTTAAAATTAATAAAGGGTATATCACTCAAAAACTTGGGAATAAGACCGTAATTTTTGACGGGGAAGAATCGGTTCTTTACACGTTTAATGAAACCGCTTTTGCCATATTTCATAAAATCCAATCGAATTGGAGCCAAAAAGATATCATCGAATTTATCGTAAAACAATACCGAGTTACGAGAAATCAAGCAGAAAAAGACTTAAAGGAATTTATCGCTGAATTGAAAAAGAGGAACATAATCTCCATGCTTACAGCGAAAATAAAGCACTAAGAATTCTTCTTATCCGTTTTTAACTGTTTTTTCAAAGATTGAAAAACAAAATAAAATAAATGCAGGAGCAGTTGAGGTTGTAAAAGAGAGAATGCTTTTTTCAGCGCATTATCCCGATAAAGAAAAAAAATAAGGGCAGCCTTTCTTACCCTCTGTTGCCACACAAAACGGGAATTAAATATATCTATATTTCCATAAAGAGCGCCTAGAATAGCCATCGTATAGAAAAAATCATTTGGGTAGTTCTTTTTCAGAATCCAAAGTGGAGTATTGATATGAAAGTATACTTTCATGAAATAAATTCCGGGAATAATAAAACGCAGCATGCCATATTTCTTGGCTTGGATCATTATTTTTCCCCAATCAAGAGAAGATTTGTTTTTGGAATTGACGATACTCTTTATTAACAGGAGTTTATGGATGCCAGATAAGCCATCGGCAAAAAAGTGGATGAGAAGATATAAAATCAAGTCATTAAGGCCTAAAATAGGAAATTTACTTTGGTGAATTTTTACCATCTGTTTATGGCTAAGGAATTCATGTGTTATGGCATTCAAATCCTTTTTAAGAGAAGGAAAGGGTATTTTTAGATTACGCGCCATAATTTTTACGTTGAAGTGTATTTCAAAAAGAACGGGAAGTTGATTTACATATTTAAAATAAGTAATTTCCTGAAGTTCTTTCCCGATGAATTTTTGAAAATCCTTGTAGTGTGAAGGAACACTCGTTTTATAGTGGAATTTTTCCAGGATAGAAGCAACTTTTTTCTTGAATTTTTTGTTGACCAGAATATCGCAGTCAGCATAGATGCGACGGGGGTGAGAACCTTCATAATAGAGATGAAGAGGCAAGCCTTTCAAAAAAACAAAATCGATTCCATTCTTTTCAAAAGACTGTTTTATTCTGACGATTTCCTGGAAATAGAAAGTTGACTGAAGAAGATAGAGACGGTCAGGATGAAAAATCTCCCCACCCCGTTTTATTTGATAGACTCGGGCAAGGATTTGTTTTGGGTAAACGCTTCCGTCAGATTGAAGGTTGTTGTCCCCCTTGGTTATAATATGTAACCTATTTTTATAAATAATCCGGTGTGTAAAGCCTGTTTTGTTTTTATAAACAAGAACGATATCATTTATTTTTAATCGGGCAAAATTGGTTTTTTTGAAAAATACGATATCATTAGGCTGCAAAATAGGAAGCATGCTTTCACCCTCGGATTTTAATGAGAATTGTTTTTCTTTTTTCAGCCGTGAGATAAGAAAAAGCATGGATTACATTGTATCAAATATCTGTAAAAAACACGGAGCTTTCTAAAGCTTTATAATTGTTGTTTTGGGTTCTGAAGTGCTAATAAGACCAAAAGCTTGCTGTATGGAGATTTTATCACCAGTTTTTAAGTCGGATAAATTTATCGGTTGTTCCTTTCCATTGACTAATGCGGTAACTTTAGTTGTTTTGAGGACTTCCTCCTTGAAATAAAATGTGTTCACAAATTTATTATCGCCGGTAATGACTAAACTTACTTTATACGGAAACCCTTTGGGTAGTTGTCCGCCTTTCAGATCTATTTCGGTAAGAGTTCCCTGATACCGGTTATTCAAAGTGCTTTCTGTAAGTATTCCTTTTTTTAAACTTGCGAGGAAACGCAAGGCGTTATAGGAAATCGCTCTTTGCGGATCATTAACAGGGATGATAGTGAGGGGTTGTACCGTATTACCAGTATTATTTGAAGTAGGTTGTTTAGTAGGGGAAGTTGTATTTACTTGACTGACTGCTTGTTGTTTCTTTGGTTGATAAATAAAGTAGTATCCCGCCTCGATTCCTACCACGAGAAGCAGAATAACAAATAATGCAATAAGCAATTTATTTAGGTTCGTCATAGTTTAATGTGATTATATCCCTTCTATTTCATAGATGTCAATAAGAGAAAGTTGCTATAATGACCGAGTGAAAGAAGATGGCGTTATCTATATAAACATAGCTGAATTTGTTATCAAAATTATCTTTGGACCGGATACTTTCTCTATTGCCAGAAATAACATAAAAAAAGAGATTTTCTTTTACTGCAGGAATTTCTTAATAAAAAAAAATCCACGTAAGGTTGATTTTTCGATATATTTACATCAAAAAGATGTGTGGATAATAGGAGGCAAAACCAATAAAAATTTTATCTTACTCTACGAAGAAATTGGAAAAAAAAGAATCAATTGTTTCTATCATATCAACATATTCCAATTCGAGCTCATACTGAAGGTGGTACTCAATAAATTATTGCCGTTGCAGCAGGGGTTTATATTACATGCCTCGTCAGTTAAGCTTCATAATAAAGCCATATTATTTTTGGGTAAAGAAGGGGCCGGCAAATCAACGGCGGCTTTATTGCTTCAGCCAGCGTTTACCGTCCTTGCAGACGATAGCGTAGTCATCAAGAAAAAAAATGATACCTATTATTTTTATCAGACTCCTTTTTACGAAAAGAATATGCAGAGGCCAAAAATTCAGGAATCATATGAATTGGGAAAGGTTTTTTTCCTGAAGAAAGCCGCTGTCTTTATAATAGAACAATTCCATAATAAAGAATATGTTTTTAAAAAATTAATGATGCAAATTTATCCGGAGAAGAAACATTTTAACCTAAGAATCAACGCAATAATGAATTTCGCAGATCACTTTCACGGTTTTTGTAAGTTGTCTTTTGCCAAAGATAGTAGTAGGTTCATCGACCTTATAAAAAGCAGTTTTTAGGCACCAACATCTTCGGGTAGATCAGCATCAGTATCCTCTGCCATGATGGTAGCAAACACCTGTGGGATCAGATTCAACCCGTCAAAATAGTGTTGGTAATTACGCGGCGTAAAAAAAGAAGAAAGCTTGATTTTACTGATTTTTAATTTTGGCTTTTCGTATTTTTTTTTCATGATTGTTATTCCTCTATCTCTGAGGGTAGTATATTCGATAGATTTTGTCAAATTGAGGCTTCATTCACTTTATATATAAAAAAATTGCTTGATTCGAACACAAGGGTCAATGGAAAGAATGGTTTTTTTTTCAATAGCCGGGAGATCATTATGTTCTGTTTATTGCATAGCTCTTTGGGAATTTTGCATGAACTTCTGTAATCGAGCTGTTTCGATATGAAAACAAATGAGACATGATAGTTTTTGAGGATTTTTTGTGCCTCTGATTCTTTGGTTGCAAAAAAAAAGTAAGATAAATCACGATACCGTTTTGCTACCTCTTTTGACTCGCTTGGATATACTTTTGATGTGGCTATGACTTTCCTTCCCGTCACTGTGACAATCTGATGGCCTTGGCTCCATTCGGTTAAAACAATATCACCAGGTTTGGAAATTTTTTTGAGTTGCAGCAGTGCATGGAGATATTCTTGATAATACTTTTGATTCATTCCTTTTACTTTAAGAGCGCTTAAGAATAAAGATAAAGATATGACAGACAGGATAATCAAAAAAATAAAGTCAATTTCCGAGGATTTATTGATTATCATTTGATTCTATAGTATATATAACTGCTTTTGAAATAAAACATTTCTCATTATAAACTACAATAGTCTCTATTGTCCTTTTTATGAATACAAAAGTAAATAAACTGCTGTTGATTATTCTTGTTTCTTGTATCCTTGCCGCAGGAGTTTTTATCCGAATCAAAAACAGGGTTGACTCGTCATATTTTGTAGCCGGCAATAATTTAATTGCGTATTATTACGATATCTCAAATAAACTATATACCTATGGGAATTTGCAAAAAGTTGATACGCAACGGCTTGCGCCTTTACATATCGCAGAAAATGCTCCACCGTTTCTTGCTTTCATGACGGTTTATTCCTATAAAATAATACGTAACATATTGCCTTCTATTTCTTTCATTGATTTTGCTTTTTACTTACCAGTTATTATCTATGTTATCTGGGCGCTAGTCGGTTCAGTGATCGTCTACAGTATTTTTAGAGCTGGATGGTCGATGATTCTTTTTTTGGTTGTAATAAGTTTTGTTCCTGTTTCGATCGAATTGACGAGATACGGCCGTTATACAGAAGAATTTATTGGAGCTTTTTTGGTGTTTTGCTTCTTTGGTTTTTACCTGATCTGGTTTTTAAAACAAAAAAAAATATTTTGGTACGTTTCTCTTTTATTTCTGATTTTCATTGAGTTAACGTGGCAGCAATTTCATCTTGTGTTAGGAATTATTCTGGCGGGAAGCATATTATTATGGGAACGCAGGGTATTTTATCAAACGCTGAAGCTTGTTATTTTTTCATTATTAGGGAGCCAAATTGTATGTTGGGTTCTTGGTTCAAATTATTCTCCTTTTGCCATGCTCTACGAATTTTACTATGGCGCACGCTATTTCAGCAACAAAGACCTCTCAATAGCGATGCGTCGGACAGACTGGAGACACCTAGGCCTTAAAGAAGCAATTCTATTTTTTGGATATGCGGGAGTAATTATCGGGTTTTTTACGGCTTCAAGATTAATACGACTGGCAATATATGATAAACAATATCGGATGCTATGTATTGGAATGATAGGAAGTTTTTTACTTATGTTTTTCTTTGTCAAAAGCAGGTATATGTTTTTGCCTTTTTTTCTTTTGTCTGTGGGAGTTTGTTTCGTTCCTCCATTGATTCAATCAAGGCAATTGCGTTGGATTAAAAATAATAAGGAAAGGATCATTACTGCCGTAATAGCGATCTTTATAATCGGTATCATCGTAAAAAAATTTGAGTATATCCGTAACATGCCCCGACCGATGGTTCTATTTGAACCAATTGCAACCAAGATAGAAAAAGGAAGGCCGGCACAAGTCACAATGATTTTAAAAAATACCGGTGGACCCCAGTTAAGGGAAGAAAAAGCGTTTAGCGGTTTGCACATTGAGGTGAAGAATGCTTCGGTATCGGCGATAAAATCAACTTCACCGGGGACTCCTTCTGGAGTGACGATAAAACCGAATGCCCATTACACTAAAGATCTCTATTGGTTTGAGTCATGGTATCGGTTTCTTGATGCTGATAAATCCGGACGGTTACAATTTACCATTATTCCCCAAAACAACAATGTATCTATCACTTATAGGGCAACGATTCCGGGCACATGCGGGATATTAGACCGTCTTTGGCCGATGGTAACTTTAAGGAAAGGCTGGTCTGACTGGTCTAACAGCTGGAGGAGTGAAAATTGCATAATCCGATTACCTGCTTCAAAAAGTACGGACGTAAATAAAATATTTTGTAAGGTAAAAGTTTTTGCAGCACATAAAAATTTACAGGATTTCTATTGTTACGAGCAGAAACTTACGAATGAGGCGATGTTTAAAAAAAACATACAGCAGAGTATAGTACAGGGTTATGAATGGATTAAAAACAATATTAATCCAAAAACTCAAAGACTCGAATATGTGTATTATCCTGAAAGTGACCGTTATACGAATGATAATGATGAAACAAGGCAGATCGGGGCCTTATGGACAATAACAAAGACTCAATCGTATCTCAAAAGACATGATTTGGACGGTTTGATTCAACGCAGTTTGGATTATTACCTTTCTTTTTTGGTTACTTCCCAGGATGCGCAAAGCGCATACCTAAAAATCAATAATAAGGTACTTATCAATAATAATGCTCTTATGATCATAACGCTTCTTAATGCTCAGTATCCTCAACGTGACACGATCGTAAGACAGCTCGCCCGTGGCATTTTAAATCTTCAAAATAAGGATGGTTCATATAGTGGAGATATGGAGGGGATTTCATCGGGCGAAGCGATGTTTTCTCTCATGAGTCTTTATAGTAAAACGAAGGATCAAGCATATCTCGATTCGGTAAGAAGAGCATTTTATTTCTATAAAACATACTGGGAGCAAAAAAAATATTTTTTTATTCATTGGCAAACCCAAGCTTTAACATTATTTTATAATGAAACAAAAAATCCGGAGGTATTGAAATTTATTTTTGATATGAATGATTGGATGATTGACAAATATCAGATTGTTAAGAATAATGATCCAAGACAAATAGGAGGGATTCCACAGGTTAATCCGAGCAGCAGTAATACTGCGGCAATGCTGGAAGGGTTGAGTGATGCATATGCATTAGCAAAAAGAGAGCAAAATATTCCCCACATTAAGCTATATGAAAGGGCAGTACGGCTAGCCTTACAATTTGTACTGAATCTACAAGTTCGTGGAGATAATACGTTTATCAATGCGAGTAGGGCAACAGGAGGATATATGTTTTCATTTTTTGATCAATCCGAAAAGATTAGCAACGCCATTCATTCACTCAATGCGCTTATTAAGATTTCTCAGATTCAGTTCTAAGAAAATAAGATATGGCATTTAAAAAGATAAAAACAATTATTCTCCAATATAACCTGGAGACAACTGCCTTTATATCCGGGGCAATGGTCATGATACTTGAATTGATCGGATCAAGGATTCTCGCCCCTTACGTTGGAACATCAATATATGTATGGACTAATTTGATTGGAGTAATTTTAATCAGTTTGAGCTTTGGTTACTGGCTTGGCGGAAAGATTGCCCTCCACAAACCAACTGATAAAACCCTTTCAAACATCCTTTTTTATGCGGCATTATTTATTGGGATCACCAGCTTATTTTATAACTCAATAATGAGCGTAATCCAAAACATATTGGGAAGTTCTAATGATTATAAAATGATTTCTCTTATTTTTAGCCTAATCCTTTTTGCTCCGGCCAATATTCTCCTGGGGATGATTTCGCCATATATAGCGCAATTAAAGGTGAGGAATATTAAAAAAACAGGCGAGACTGTTGGTAACTTATATGCCCTTTCGACGCTGGGGAGTATAGTGGGAACCTTTTTTACAGGCTATTTCTTATTGATTTTTTTTGGGAGCACAAAAATACTATTTATCGTTCCCATTTTTCTTATACTTCTTTCATTACTTGTCTATCGAACAAAAAAAAATCTTCTCAGGATAGTAATTTTCATATTACTCATCAGTATTATTATGTGGTTCAGGTTACATAGTCCTAAACCAAAAACGTTGCTCCTTGACCTTGATACGAGGTATAATCGCGTTAGGATTGTTGAATCAAAGAAGTTTTTCAAAGGAAAATTAGCCAGAATGATGATCTTAGGTCAATCGATCAGTTCAGGTTTCTTTCCTGAAGACAATGAGCCCGCTGGTTCATACATACCTTTTTTTCGTTTATCATATTATTTTAACCCCGGCATAGTTAAAACACTGACAATCGGTGGAGCCGGATACTCCTGGCCAACTGATTTGTTAAGAAAACATAAAGGCATTATTGTCGATGTGGTCGAAATTGATCCGGAACTAACCGCACTTGCAAAGAAATATTTTAATTTAAAAGATGATTCCCGTTTGACGATATACCATGAAGACGGACGAACATTCGTCAACAGGAATATCCAGAAAAAATATGATGTTATTTTCATGGACGCCTTCAAAGCGAGTTCATCAAGCCCACCGCTTCAATTAATGACAAAAGAGGCGATAAGTAAAATGTACACAATGCTCAACGATAATGGTCTGATCGTTGTTAATATGATTTCAGCAATCGAAGGAGAAAAGGGAAAATTACTTAGGGCTGAGTATAGGACCTATAAGAGTATTTTTCCGCAAGTATTTGCTTTCCCTGTCGATAGTTTAAATGGCACGAAAAAACAAAATATTGTATTAATTGCGTATAAATCGGATAAAACCAATAGATTCATAGGCGATAATAAAGAATTGCAGAATCTTTTAAATCACTTATGGGATAAAAAAATACCCGAAGATCTTCCGATTCTGACAGATGACTTTGCCCCTGTTGAATATTACAATTTCAATTAATACCGAAGTTATTCGCTTCTTTCAAAATACGCCCTTAATATTTCTTTTACTACCGGACCGGCGACATCGGAACCCTGACCACCTTCCTCGACGAGAACGGTCAAAGCGATTTCGGGGTTATCAAACGGTGCGAATGCGGTTATCCATGCGTGAGGAAAGCCAGAAGCAGCATGTGATTCTGCCGTCCCTGTTTTGCAAGCAGTCTGGATCGGTTTATAGATTATTTTTGCGCCTATTGTCGAAGCCTTGTCTACAGGCGGAATAATTTTATCGATAACCTTAAAATCAAAGAGGGGCCAGCCTGTTCCTCCGGGTGAACACGCTTCTTTCATGCCTTCACGGATCAATGAGAGATTTTTTTGACTAATCGGCAGTTTTTTGCATTCAGGCGACTCATCTTTTAATACGTGTGGTTTGCACATGGTTCCGTTGTTGGCAATTCCCGAGGTTACGAGAACAGTTTGCATAGGTGTAACCGACACATATCCCTGACCAATCGACATATTATACGTATCACCCGTATACCATCTGTCCTTGAGCGTTTCCTGCTTCCAAAAAGGCGAGGGAATCATCCCATCGGCCTCATTAAATCCTATCCCTGTTTCTTTCCCATATCCTAAAATCCCTGCCCATTTTTTGATTTTTTCCGGTCCGAGTCCCTCACCGGTTTTGTAAAAGAAGATGTCATTTGACCTACGGATTGCTTTCACTATGTCGACCATTCCATCTGTTTTTCCGTACTGCAGAAAATACCAGTTTCCAAACTTTAATGGACCTGCCTGGAGCGTTCCTGTGTCCTCAACCAATGTTTTTTCGTCTATGGTTTTTTCCTCCAAAGCCCCAGAGGCAAGTACAAGTTTAAAAAGCGATCCTGGGGAATATTCGCCTTCGGTAACGCGATTGAACAAAGGTTTATTGTCATCTGAAAAATATGACTGAATTTGATCGTTTTTCTGATCTTCAAACACCTGTGGGTCAAATGTTGGAGAAGAAACAAAAAACAAAACCTCACCTGTTTTTGGGTTCACTCCGACAGCCGCCCCCTTTTTATTCTTAATAAGGTCATATGCTTTTTTTTGCAAAAGGAAATCCAATGAAAGACGTATAGTTTTACCGCTTTTAGGAGGAAGTACGGTTAATGTCTTCAGATAATTCCCTTTTGCATCGATTTCGATAAGCTTTTTTCCGTATCTGCCTCGAAGATCACAATCATAGAGTTTTTCAACGCCTTTTTTGCCAATTTTATCGCCAAGCCGCAGTGAATCAATACAGTTATCATTTTTAAAATCGTTTTTGTCTGCGATCTGCCGGTACCCAACAAGGGGAGCGATAATATCTCCATTTTCATATATTCGTTTTGATTCTATACGTTCGTCTGTTTTTCGGATATCTGCCGGAATGTTCCTGACGATTAAGAATCCTTTTCGGTCACGGATTTGACCTCGCTCGGGTTCAATATATAATTCCTTAATCCGGTTTTGTTCGGAAAGCCGTCGGTAATAATCGCCTTTGACGATAGTGAGTTGAAATAGACGTAAAAGGATAATTACAAATAAAAAAACAATACCGGCAACAAAGAAAAAAATAATAAACTGATGGGATTCATTTTGGTCTTTCTCAAAATTGATCCCTCCTGATAAGCCTTTATTGAATAATGGAAGTTTATTCATCCTGTATTATAGTCAACTTACAAAATATCCTTGGGAAAAAAATCCCAATAAAAGAATATGCAATAGAAAAAAAAGCAATCGAGAGAATATCATGATCCATTTATTTTTTATTCCTGCAAAAAAAACAAAGAATGAGAGTGAAAATAGGGCATAACGGGGTATTGAAGAAAAGGTTCCGGTGAAAGTGGGAAGAAGAAGATTGACGAAAGAAAATATATTTATGCCGAGTCTATTGTAATTTCTGACTTCCAATCTATAATCTCCCATAAATTTTAAATTGGCAAACAGATCCACTATCAAGATAATAAATACGAACGTAAATATTGTGAATTCGAATAGGGAAATCAAATAACGGAAATCAAATTGGGCGGTAAAAAAAATTTTCAGGTAACGGAAATAAACCTGCGGAAGGAAAATAATATTTGTTGAACGGTGGGCTCCAAAAAGAGGTTGTGAAGTAAGGAAAAACAAGGGATCCCCTGTGGTTTTAAAAAGATAAAGGGAATAGCCAATGAGGCCAAGAAGCGGCGAAATAACAAGAAGAGAGAATCGGGAAGAGAGAATGGAAAATAATGACTTTTTTTTCCATACGTAAATCGCAAATGGAATGACAAGAAGCATACCCATAAAACGGGTAAGGGAAGTCAAAAAACCAAATATACCTGCAAGAAAATAGCGCTTTTTCTCTAAAAAATAAAGAGAGAGAACGACAAGAAAGAAAAAAAGGCCTTCCGTATATAAGGCGCCGAAGAAAAATGAGGACGGAAATAGCAATATAACAATAATGAGCGGAAATATATTCTGTTTGGGGAAAATAAGCTTTATATATTTAGAAAAAAACCATAAACCCAGTAAAAATGCACAGTTAGAAATCAAAGTTCCGGCCAATAATGCATTATTGAATAGAAACGGTTTTAGAAATCTGATAAGGAGAGGATATAATGGAAAAAATGCCTGTTCGTATTGTTCATAACCATGCTGGGCGATTTTTATATAGTGGATTCCGTCGAAATTGGCGAGCGAATAAATCCAGTAAGGTAAGTGAAATTTTTTTAATTCCTGTACGTACGGAAAAAAACCAAGATAAGGAATGATTTTTGGAGAAAGATAAATAATGAGAAAATCTGCAATTCTCCAGATAATGAACAATACGAGTACAGGGAAAAAATTCATTCATTTATTATACTCCCTTATATGACAAGCAATATGATCCCAATTGTTGCTGCCGCAACCGCAAAAACTTTTTTCCTCGTGAGCTTGTCCTTAAAAAGATAGGCTATTAAAATGGTATAAACGGCGTTTGAAGAAGTGTTGAGAATATTGACGTATCCAATATTCGGCGCATTAACTTCTGATATCTGTAAAAAGTAATAAAAAAATGTAACAGAAAGGCCAATTCCCGCAAGGACAATGAGGTCCCGCTTCGGCATTTTCAATTGCAGTCGCTCTTTGTGCAGAAAATAGTCGACAACCGATAAAAAAGCCACAAAGACCATTGTCCAGAATAAAAGTACCGTAGTTGATATTCCGGCCAATACAAACATTTTATTGGTAAGACGTAACGTGCCAAAACAGAAAAATGAGACTAATGACAATATAACCCACCAGTAATTATTTTTTTTCGCCGTTTTTTCCTGGGAGACGGAAATAAACGCATTTGATACGAGAACAATCAATATTGCGATATATTTAATTACCGTGAGGGATGAATGAAAAAGAAAAATAGCGGCAATGCTCGTATATACGGCATAGCTTTTTTGAATAATAAGACTATATCCTGAATTCGGAGCAATGGATAAGGCAACATAAGATACAGATGCGCCGATGTAACTTAAAAAGAATGAACTCAGAAAAAGCAGTATCATCATCGGCAAAGGGAGGAAGATTGTTTTATGCTGAATGACGTTTATGATCAGATAAAGAACCGCAGGAATAGAAAAATTGGCAATATTGGAAATACGATAGTTTATTTTTCTGAGTTGGGCAACTCGCAGTATCAAATAATAGACAACGGAGGCACAAAACATTATGAGACTTGTTACTACCCAGTTCATATTATTTTTGTCTGACTATAAAATGCTCTTCTTTAGGAAAGAGGCTAAGCCGTTTCATCACTCGGCTCCCATCTTTGAGTTGTGATTTATGCGACTGGATTGCCTTCATTTTTTGTTCCCACACTCCGCTTACATCCTCAATATGGTTAATTTCCCCTTTTTTGTATCCCGGCGGAAAATAGATATAATACGAATGAAAACTATTGCGCACCTCATCAGTAAAACAGAAATACATGATTTTTTTTACGAACGTAAGTTTTTCAAAAACATATGTAGAAACCATTGAGATAGTAATATGATCGATATGCCCTGATATGCCTCTGGGTTCGATAGTGATCATTATTTCCGGCTTTATTTTTTCAAGGATTTCAACAATGGAATCCGCAAGTTTATGGTAGAGGCTATTTGATAACGTCCCGTCTCTGAAACCAAGGAAAAAAACCTGCTTCACGCCAAGCGTTTTTGCCGATTCCAGAAGTTCTTCTTCGCGGATTTCGTGAACTTGCCGGACATCTTCATTCTTATGTTGTTCGCCTTCTTCACCTTTTGTCGCACACAACAAATAAATGTCATGACCCTGTTTTGCATATTTGGCGATGGTACCCGACATGAAAAAAGCTTCATCATCGGGATGTGCAACGATGACCGCAATCGTTTTTTTCATATTATTTATTTCCGACAAATTGCCAACAATTTCCTTCTGGATCCAAAAACGTCGAGAACCATATTTGGTTTTCTTTTGTGGAAAAAGGTGCAAGAAACGGCTTTGCCACAATAGTCGCCAAAGGATTATTTTTTATCTTGTTATACCAGTGTTCCACACCTTCGGACGGATATATATTGAATATATGTCGAAAATTTTCTTTTGCTTTTCCTTTTATTTCAGAGTGTTTTCCTATCCATACGTTCAGATTTCCAACTACCTGAAGCATATATCCGTAGTCACCCGGAATATTCAATTTATCAAGAAGTTTAAATTCCAAAACGTCCGTATAAAATTTCATCAAGGTGTCTGGATTTTCAGAATAAATAAGGATCCGATAGTTGGTAAAAGCCATATAAGATTATATCATGGCGATGGGGATCTGATAGAATAAGAACGTATCAACATATTCGGGGCGTAGTTCAGATGGCTAGAACGTTGGGCTGGGGGTCCAAAGGTCGCCGGTTCAAGTCCGGCCGCCCCGACATTACATTAGGATTGACTTTTTTGTTATAGGTGATATCCTTATTTTTAAGTCATGAAAAAAATCATATTCCTCTTTTTTTTACTTTTACTTCTCTTCGGCTCATTCTATCTTACGTCTAAACGGGATGCTGAAAAAAACAATCTCAAGCTTTACTGGTTTATTCCCGACGGTGTAAGGGCTGAACCAGATTTATTTACCATCTATAAGTGGGCGGAACAAGGGAAACTTCCTAACATAAAAAAACTGATGGAGAGAGGAACATACGGATATTCCCGTCCTACATTCCCTAGTCATACCCCGGTAAATTTTGCAACGTTACTCACCGGTTCTTATCCTGAAGTTCACGGAATTGATGATGGACCCATGCATACTCTTGGTATGCCGCTTGATAAAGTTGCAGTTCCGGGTTTCCGATCTACCGCGCGAAAAGTTCCCGCAATATGGAAGACACTGGAAGGAGCGGATATGAAGGTAAACATTCTTTCGGTTCCCGGATCAACCCCTCCAGAAATAAACAAAGGGGTTGTATTACGGGGAAGATGGGGTGGTTGGGGAGCTGATTTTTTTGCCTTGAATTTTGAAACAAAGGGAGATTTAAGTCAACGAATAAAACAAGGTTTAGGAGCAAGATTGTTTTATTTTGGTCCACAGTTGACTCAGTATATTGATGCCAAACCAGCTACTGATTGGACAAATGTACCAAAAAGTTTTTCAGAAGGTTTGGAAATAGAATTAAAAGGATGGGGTACTCCAGTATATGGATATATCTCTGATTCTACCAACGACAATAAAAAAAATTACGACCGAATCGCATTCTCCTTAAATAAACAAGCTGTATTTGCAAATATAAAAGAAGGAGAATGGAGCGACTGGCAAGCCATCGGGTTAAAATGGAAAGTCGATAATAAAGAAATCAATGTGGATTCTGACGTGAAAGCGACCGTTATCAAAATTGGACCTGACGGGTTTTTTAGAGTAAGACTTTTTTACAATAACTTGAATAAATACATTGCATTTCCTCCCGAAAGTGCAGATATGGTAAAAAAAGAAGCGGGTCCGATGGTTGATTTTGTCGATAATTTTCCTTTCCAACTCGGATTTTATCCTGAAGACAGAAGGATTTTTTTGCAAGAGGCAAATATGTCATTTGATTGGCATACAAAAGCGGTGAGCACATTGATTAACCAATTTCACCCCAATGTAGTGATACATGATATTTATACACCTAATCAGATGTTGACAGCACAATGGTGGATGCCATATTTTGATTCGAAGAGCGAGCGGTATCAGCAGGCAACCACATCTGAAAAAGAACAGGCGAGTACGGAGATTATGGATATGTACAAAAGACTGGATACAATGATCGGTGAAATTCTTAAGGTTGCCGGAAAGAATACATACATTGTATTCAGTTCCGATCATGGCAATATTCCTTTGAATACCTATGTAAATCTCAATAACTTATTCGCAAAAAAAGGATGGTTGACATTTACTATTGACCCTAAGACCGGTGAACCTTTAGTAGATTGGAAAAACTCTAAAGTGATATATCTTAAGATGTCACATGTCTATATTAACCCCAATGGTTTAGATGGGAAGTATGAAAGGGCATCCGGTCCAGAATATGAGGCTCTACGAAAGGAAGTTCGCGATACTCTTTCTGAATTAACCGACAGTAATGGTGTAAAGCCGGTGATAACCATAACCAACTGGGAAAATGCAAAGGATTATTTACAAATGGACCCGGAACGGGTAGGAGATTTGGTTATTGCCAATGCGCCAGGATACGGATGGAGTGAAGACATGACAAGCGATGGACAAATTTTTGTGGTTGCTCAAGAAGGGGGATATAAACAGGCAGTAGATCCTAATGTTCCGGGAATGTGGGCGCCGTTTATGATAAGCGGTCCGGGTATAAAAGATCATAACTTTTTAGGAGACAAGCCGATTAATCATGTCGAGCAGTATCCAACCATCATGAAAGCGCTTCATGTTCAAACTCCGAACTTCGTCCAAGGTAAACCACTTCCTATTTTTAAATAACTGAAAATAACGAATTATTTGCATTCTATTGATTGCAGCATGTCTCTATAGAACGATAGAGATGAATTAAATTCAGCTATCGGAGCAATCATTTCCAATTGAAAAACCTGCTGGTGTTTTGAGCAGTAAAAATAAGCTAGAATTCCTTTAAAGGAGACCTGGTCTTTCGTGCAAGAACCAAATACCAATTCATTACTTAGATATCCGATAAAATAAGTAATTTCTAATTGGTCCTTCGTTACCATTTTATTAAATAAAGGTTGATACTCTTTATTGCATGTTATTGTGTCTGACACTACTCCCGGGTAAGGAGCAGGCGCATCGTTAAACAATCCTTTCATACGTGCTATCCCGGCGTTCATATATTGGTTTGCATCATAAGAATTCATTCTTGATTGAATTTCCACACGGAGTATATCTTTATTTTTTTTATAAATTGCCCTAAAAGTATTGTTTTTTTCTTGGTAAATGTCATTTAATTTGAAATCATTAAAATTTTTTATTAATATGCACGATAATCGGTAACACCAAAAATACCGCTTAAAACTCAGGAAAAAAAGAATTAATACAAAAAGGAGTAATAAAATAGGTAGTACGTATTTTTTCATATTATTTATACTATACATTAAAATATATGGTTCGATTATTGATAATAACCAACATAATTCTCCTTATTGTTTCAGTCTTGGTGTATATCATTGTTTTTCGTGTTAATTTACGCTTTCTTATTCAACCACCTGTATGTAAAAACTGTAATGTTATTCTTGTTTCAATAGATACTTTAGGAGCAAATCACCTTCCCTGTTATGGGTACAAAAGGAATACTGCACCAAACTTATGTAGATTTGCTAAAGAAAACGTACTTTTTACCAACTCTTTTTCTAATGCACCATGGACTTTGCCAAGCCATTTTTCCATATTCACCTCCTTATACCCAAAACATCATGGGATGGAACATCCGAAAGACAGCTTAGATGAAAAAATAACTACCGTTACTGAAATCTTTAAATCAAAAGGGTACGATACCATGTATGTCGGACCGCTTGATGACCCCAATCTACCTCTGGAGAAAGGATTGGGAAGAGGATTTGATACGATAGAAGATAGCAAATATAGAGATATTGCTACGTGGGATAAAGGGTATAAAAAACTCATAGATAATGCAAAAAAAGGAAAAAGTACATTTCTTTTTTTACACACATATTGGGTACATGCTCCTTACGTAGTAGGTGATTTGGGAAGGAAAAATATTAACTATACCTTTACCAAGGCTTCCATACCTGAAATTCCTTTAATGGTTAAGAATGTGAATAAATTTACACAAGGCTTTTATGAATACATGCTCCAAAATGGAGATGAAGAGATCGTTGACGCATTAAAGCAAACAACGGATTTGTCCCAAGCTGAAAAAAAATTCAAATCATTAATGAATGAAAGGAAAGGTGTAAAAAATATATTTTTTGGCGACTACTACTTGGAAACTCTTGCAAAGTCTGATTCAACAGTTTTATACGGACGTGACTTATATGATGAATTAATTTATTATCTGGATAACAGTATTGCCCGGCTTTTTTCGCTCTTGTCTAAAAAAGAATTGGCCAATAATACCGTTTTAATTATTACTTCAGATCATGGTGAGGAATTTATGGAACATGGAAATGTAGCTCACCCGGGAAATGACTTATTTAATACACTAACAGCAACACCGCTCATCATGTATATTCCGGGAATCAAAGAGAGGAACATACCTCAATTGGTTCAAAGCATTGATGTTGCTCCTACAATGTTAAATCTTGTAGGAATAGACAAACCGACAACATTTGAAGGAATTGATTTGACCGGCCTTATTCAAAAGAGAGACAATGCGAAGACAAATACATATCTTATCAGCAATGGGATTGGCATAGATTCAATCCGTGATTCAAAACTGAAGTTATATGTGAGTTATCCTGGATTTAAAAACTCTGAAAAAATGAAACTGTTTGATTTGCAAAAAGACCCATCAGAACAACATAATGTTATTTCTGAGAATAAACAGGCTGCACAAAAATTACTTAATGCTTTGGAAATGATCATATACAAAAGGAAGCTCCAATAATAAATTGACAAGTTAAAGATACAGTACTACAATACTCCCATCATTTTTATGAACAAGACCCATCTTCTATCTGTTTCAAAAACGCTTACGCTTTTGACCGATCTTATCATTGATGAACAGGCAGATTTCAATGTCTTTCTCAAAAAACTCATTAAGATCATCACTAAAATTATCCCGGCAACATCTTGTTTTATCTACCTTCACGATATGGAAAAAAAACAACTTATTCTCGTTGGTTCGAAAAAACATCATACAAAAGAAGTAGGGAAAATTATCCTGAAAGAAGGAGAAGGAATTACCGGTTGGGTAGCGGCAAATGAGAAAACCGTCATTATTGAAAAAGAAGCATATAGAGATAAGCGTTTTAAATCATTCAAAGAACTTCCGGAAGACACATATGAGAGTTTTCTTTCGGTGCCGATAGTAAATGATTCAGGAGTCATAGGCGTCATCAATCTGCAAAATAAAGTTCCCTACCGATTTTCAAAAACTCAAATAAGAACGATTACCGCTCTTATGAAGGTTATTGCCGCGGCGTTTAAAAGAATCATTATGGGAAGAACGATTTCATCACTGCAACAAAAATTGGAAGAGCGGAAACTGGTAGAAAAAGCTAAAGGCATTTTAATGAAACAGAGGAATATGAATGAAGATGATGCGTATAATCTCCTTCGCAAAGAAGCGATGAACAAACGCAAACCGATAAAAGAGATTGCAGAGGCAGTACTAATGGTATACAATTGAACAATTCATTGTCTCATTGTTGAGATATTCTTCTCACCGTCGAGAATTTCCCTCATTATTATTTTGAATGTTATATCTAAATTATGAATTCTCAAGTTTCTCTACGTAATTTTTTAGAAATTCCATATGATCAGTTGGAGCAATTGAATCTTAAAGCAAAGAAAAAACGAATATCTGGTATTTCAGAAGATATTTTGAGAAAGGAGTATGTAACGTATTTAAAAAAGGAAAAGAAATTAAAAGCAATCACTATTTGTTTTTCTGATATAGAAGGTCGTCTGCATATGCTTGATTATGATAAGAAATTTTTTCTATCAAGCTATGATAATTTAACTTTTGACGGTTCTTCAATCAGGGGATTTTCCCGGCAAGCAGAATCCGATCTCCGATTAAAGGTTGATTGGGGTGCTTTCTGGTGGTTGCCGAGCGATGTTTTTGGCCCAGGTAAGGTACTGATGATGGGAGAGGTTTTTGATCAAGATGGCAAACCATATGCCATGGATACGAGAGGATTGTTAAAAGCGTATGTACGAAAGATGAAAAAAGAGAGAGGGTTTACATTTAATGCCGCAAATGAAATAGAAGGATTTCTTCTTAAGGGAGAAGACGCAGAAAAAAATTTTAACGAACGATCGGGTTTTGAAATTGTTTCCAAAGGAGGATATTATCATTCATTGCCGAATGACATATTAAAAATATTCATTGACCGGACTGCCGAAGCACAAAGAGCGATGGGTTTTGAGAATGAGAAAGACCATCCGGAAGTAGCGCCTTCACAGTTTGAATTGAACTATTCCTATTCAGAGATAGTCAACGCTGCCGATCAGATTCAAATATATAAATTAGTCTCCCGGCAGATTGCTCGGAATATGGGCGTTACGGCGACCTTTTTACCTAAGCCGATTGTTGGCATAAATGGTAGCGGAATGCATACCAATCTGTCAATTTCCAAAAACGGCAAAAACCTTTTTTATGAAAAAAACGGGAAAGCACATTTATCTAAATTGGGCTGGGATGTAATAAGTAGAATATTAAATAACGCCAATGATATTTGCCTGATACTTAATAGTAGTGTCAACGCTTATCGTCGTCTTGATCCGCATTTTGAGGCGCCAAACGAAATAAAAGTTTCGGAAATCGATCGCGGAGCAATGATAAGAATTCCGCTTTTCAATGAACGCTCATCGCGAATAGAAGTAAGAAGTGTCGGACCAGACGCGAACCCGTATCTTGTCATGTATGCGCTCATAAAAATTGGTTTAGAGGGGCCGCTTGAAAAAAGAGGAAATAATTCAACCTTAAAATTTTTATCGAGCAATATTCAAACAGCTACCCAACAATTTAAAGAGAGTAAAGTAATTACTCAAATATTCGGCGAGGAATTCAAGAAAAAATTCATTGAATTAAAAGAAACAAGCGCAAACAGAAGTCCCTTAGAGTTGGGTACGAGAGTAAAAAATGGAGAAGTACTCTTTCATCACGAGATCTATAATCAGATGTTATGGAATGATTTCTGATGGAATCGACGAAAGTAAGAAAATAAGATTCTCGGAGTAGGATCCAATTGTTATTGCAAAGACAGGGAAGGAAATAATTTTGGCATGATGCAAAGCGATTCGGATGCAAAGTAATTAAAAAACTTCTTACAAAACCACAATATACACGCTTGTTTAACTTTCGAACTACTTGTTATAATGTCTCACATTAATTATGACAGACAAGTTTCATATTCCAACGGTTTTTATCATCCTTGGGGCAACAGGTGATCTCATGCACAAAAAAATAGTTCCTGCCCTTTTCCATCTTTATAAAAATCAATACCTTCCAAAAATGTTTCATGTTATTGGTTTTTCAAGAAGAAGTTGGGCTGATACAGAATTTCAGTCCTCATTAAAGGAAATATTACTAACCCATAAGGAAAAAAAATTTGATCGGTTTGTAAAACTCTGGTCCTATCACCAGGGGAATTTTGAGGATCTCGGGAATTATCATTCCCTTGCAAAAAAATTAGGATTCTATGATAAAGAATGGAAGGTTTGCGCGAACAAGCTTTTTTATATTGCCGCCCCGCCACAATATTATGAAGAGATATCACAAAATCTTCATAGGTCAGGTCTTACGAAACCTTGTTCTCCTGAAGAAGGATTTACCCGCGTATTGATCGAGAAACCTTTTGGCAAAGATCAAAAAACCGCAGAGAATTTAGAAAAGCTTCTTTCAAAACTTTTCAAAGAAGAGCAGATTTACCGGATTGATCATTATCTTGCGAAAGAAATGCTTCAAAATATCCTTAACTTCCGTTTCTCAAACACCCTTTTTGAAAGCTCTTGGAGCAATCAACATATCGAAAAAGTCCGTATTCAATTGTGGGAGAGTATTGGGGTAGAAAAACGGGGGGTATTTTATGACGGGATCGGAGCCCTTCGAGACGTAGGCCAAAATCATCTTCTGCAGATGCTTGCATTAGTTGCCATGGATCATCCGGGGAGCTTTTCTGTCGAGGCAATTCGCTCGAAACGCGTAGAGATTTTGAGAACGCTTATCCTGCCTAAAGAAAAGGAGATAGATAATTTTACTTATCGTGCACAATATGACGGTTACAAAAAAATAAAAAACGTGAAACCGAACTCTAGAACAGAGACATATTTTAAAATCAGAGCATTCCTAAATGCTCCTCGTTGGAAAGGAGTCCCATTCATTCTGGAAAGCGGCAAGCGGTTGGGAGAGGCGCGAAAAGAAATCATTATTACGTTTAAACATCCAGAACCATGTTTTTGTCCTCCGGGCTCGCATCATGAACGGAAAAATAGAGTTGTTTTTCAGCTTGAACCGGAAGAAGGAGTATTTGTAGATCTTTGGTCCAAGAAGCCTGGTCTTTTATTTGAAGTGAAAGGCCAAAAATTTCAGTTTCTCATGCGGGAAAAACAAAAAAGAGCCCAATACGTCGAAGAATATGAAAAACTATTACTCGACTCAATCCGTGGCGACCAGACATTGTTTGTGCGAAGCGATGAGGTCTCTGAAATGTGGAAGTTTATCGACCCGATTTCGTATGCATGGGAGAAAAATAGAGTTGCGCTAAAAATATATACACCTGACACAAATAAATCAATTATAGAGTCGCAGTTTATTGACAAAAGTTCAAAAATCGTTTCGATGTTACTCCCGATGAAAAAAGAAATTGGGATTATTGGGCTTGGAAAAATCGGGCAAGGTCTTGTCCGCCAGCTCATTGAAAAAGGATGGAGGGTCGTCGGATATAATCGGTCGGAAGAAGATACGAAAAAACTTTCACAGGAAGGATTGATCGGAGCCTATTCGATAAAAGAATTAGTCCACGCGTTAAAAAAACCACGTATCATTTGGTTGTCTTTGCCTGCAGGGAAAGTGGTTGATGCATTATTGTTCGGAGAACAAGGGATTTCACAGTTTCTTAATAAGGGTGATGTCATTATTGACGGCGGAAACTCTTTTTATAAAGATTCTGTCAGAAGAGCAAAAGAACTATTGAAACACGGTATTGACTTTATTGACGTTGGATTATCCGGTGGGCCTACCGGAGCTCGGTACGGAGCTTCGCTTATGATTGGAGGCAATCAACCGACATTCGAGAAATTTGAGCAATTATTTTTTGATGTCTCGGTATCCGGAGGATATCAATTTTTCAAAGGATACGGGGCTGGCCATTTTGTCAAAATGATTCATAACGGAATCGAATACGGCATGATGCAGGCAATTGCAGAAGGATTTTCGATATTAAAATCATCTCTTTACCGTCTTAACCTATCCGCTGTTTCCGATATCTATAACCATGGAAGCGTTATTGAGTCGCGGCTTATTGAATGGTTAGGAAACGCATTTATTCTTCATGGTGAAAGTCTTGATGAAGTATCTGGAACCGTAGCTCATACCGGAGAAGGAAAATGGACGATTGAAGCAGCGAAAGAGCTAAAGGTAAAAACACAGATTATCAAGGAAGCACTGAATTTCAGGATCCGATCGGAAAAGAATCCGTCTTACACAGGTAAAATTCTTTCTGCATTACGCGAGCAATTCGGCGGACATCGTGCATAATTTGTTATACCGCTCGCAAATGAATTTGCTCGAGTATATACCCTTCAGGGTGAACTATTCAGGGTGAACCCCTTCAGCTATTTTGGCAACCCGATGGGTTGCAAATGAGCGTAAGACGGGTATACAATACATTCATGAAAACGAAAAGCGCTAAAAATAAGAGGCCGTCTTGGGATGAATATTTTATGATGCTAGTTGAAGTAGTGAGAACGAGGGCGGATTGTACAAGAAGGAAGGTAGGGGCGCTTATTGTTAAGGATTATCGCATCATTTCAACGGGATATAACGGAACTCCTCATAATATAAAGAATTGTTCGGAAGGAGGATGTGAGCGATGCAAAAAACGTGATGAGGGGAAAATAAATTGGTATGAATATGAAGAAAGTTGTATTTGTATTCATGCCGAACAGAATGCGATTATCCAAGCCGCATATCTCGGGTCTTCAACAAAAGGCTCGGCACTCTACTCGACAACCCTTCCCTGCGTATCTTGTTCTAAAATGATTATCAACGCGGGAATAATTTCAGTAATGTATAAAGAAGATTTTCAGGACAAAACGAGTATTGAGCTTCTCAAATCGGCAGGACTTAAAGTACATCAATACGTACAATGAAAAAAATTGTTCTTCTACTATTTTTGTTTTTGATCGTGACGCAGAATGTTTTTGCGTTCGATTTTTCTCGGCCAAATAATAAATTTGGGATTCATCTTGCTCAACCACATCTTTCGGACTTGAAAAAAACAGAAGAATTGGTAAATTCAAACGGAGGTAATTGGGGATATATAACGCTTGTCATACAAGAAGATGATAGGAATCATCAAAAATGGCAGGAAATTTTCGATCTACTTCGTGAATACCACCTTATTCCGATTATACGCATTGCCACTTACCCCGATGGAGCAAACTGGAAAAGACCGGCAAAAGAAGAAGCGCAAAGTTGGGCTGATTTTCTCGATAGTATCAGATGGGTGGTTAAAAATCGATATGTAGTATTGTTTAACGAACCCAATCACGGTTCAGAATGGGGTGGTACGGTCGACGCTTATAACTATGCCGAGGTGTCAAAGGAGTTTGCAGAGAAATTAAAGGCAAAAAACACCGATTTTTTTGTCATGCTTGCCGCTCTTGATTCATCAGCACCAACGAGCATGCCATATTATTTAGGCGAAGAATATTTTTTCCAAAATTTCTTTCAAGCGGTCTCAGTAACCGATTTTGAACGGCTCTTTGACGGATTAGCATCTCATTCATACCCTAATCCTGGATTCTCCGGAAGTCCCTGGGATTCAGGGAGGGGAACGATCCGGTCGTATGACTGGGAACGGAGTCTATTGAAAAGTATTAAAGTACAAAAAGAATTCCCCGTTTTCATTACCGAGACCGGATGGAGCACAGACAGATTATCCCGAGAAACAATCGCTTCTTATTTTCAGGCAGCATATCAAAATATTTGGTTGCCAGACGAACATGTCGTTGCGGTCACTCCATTTGTCTTTGATTATCAAGGGGAGCCTTTCCTTAATTTTTCATGGAAGCAGTTTCAAAGTGAAGAATTCTATCCCCAATATTATACGGTGCAATCGTTGCCAAAAACCGGCGGAGACCCGGAGCAAATTGATACAGGAGAACTTTTTGTCGATTTGCCAAAAGAGCTTGTTGTCAACTCAAATTATCATTTCAGAGTAAAATTGAAAAACAGGGGTCAGGCAATATGGGAGAAAAATGATGGTTATCAGCTATCTGTAATCGGCAATAAGGAAAAAAAAGCAATAGAATATTTTTTTTCCGACTTAAAAAAGATAAAACCATTTGAGGAAGCAAATATCGATCTCTATATAAAAACAGACATTGTTGGTAAAGATACTGCTAAAATAGTTCTTATGAAAAAAGACAGAGAAATACTTGAGACCTCTGATTGGCAGTACGAAGTCGTACCGTTACCAAGCCTGCAATTCAAGACGAAACTTTTTCCAAAGCTCATACCGGAAGGGGAACATTTTGAGATTCAGATCTTTGATGACAAGGAAGAATTGGTTTTTAAAAAAGGGGGAATTCATATGAGTTCAGGAACAAGCCATCTTGACGAGATTCAAAATGTCATACCGGGAAGACAATATCGTACCGTTCTTTTAAATCGCTATTATTTGCCAAGACAAGCATTTATGTCATTTAAACGGGGAGAAAACTTTGTTACGTTTAAACGGATGTATCCTTTGGATTTAGATGAAAACGGACACTTTGATTGGGGTGATTTAGGAGCTCTTTTTAAATCCCCCGAACTTATGAGGTTATTCTTTCCTTAATAGGTTGATGATATAATATATTAACCATATGCCTGAACACACACAACACAATGAGCATGGGCGAAGAGATAATCGCAGGGATAATCATCACCGTAGTAATGACGAGAGAAGAAATGATAGAGAAAGAAGGGAAGCGAGTGAAGACGGTGATGATAGAACAAATGAAGAGGAAGCACGACCGCAAAATCCATCAAGAGAATCATCTCCTGGTATGAATGAACTTCACCAGGCAATGAATGCGGTTTTGAATGAAGTACAGGGGGTTAAACAAAATGTTACGGAAATACGTAGCGAGCTTAACACGACTCAAGGAGCTGTTTTGGAATTGAAGGATAAAGTTGAAAAACCGGCGGAAGTAAAAAAAGAAGAAACTGAACAAGTTGAGGCTCCAAAACAGACTGAAGCAATAAAACCTAAACCTACAGAGCCAGTAACAGTAACTGCCGTAGCACCAGTAAAATCAAAGTCCTTTTTGGAGACTGTGGGGGATGGAATAAAAAAAATAGGTGAAATTCCAGGTAAAGTAGTTCGAGCAGGTGTGGGTTTGGTATTATCACCATTCATTGTTGCAGGCAAGATCCTTGAAGGATTTTGGAATGGTCTTACAAAGCCTTTATTTCCAAAAAAAACCTGACAATTGCTACCTTCGGTAAATACAAAAATTACTATACTAATTTTTGGAGATAGGTTACTCGTTCTTCAAGATTTTCCGCCTTTGTTAAATAACTTCCAGGACATAAAACATCAGGGAGATATTTTTGAGAAATAATCAATGGAATGGTTATGTCGTTTACGGCTCCATCAAGTGAAATTTTATTCCTATAGTTAGCCATTCTAAATTGTTCAATTTTTTTTAATGATTCTGGAATAAAAGGATTTCCCTGTGCTCCAGGGTTAACAGACATAATTTGTATTAAAGGGATTTCTTGTAGGTTATATTTTGTCTTTATAGTTTGAACAGAATCTTCCGGATTTAAGACAAGTCCGAAGGAAAATTGAGAGTATTTGGTATTGAGTATTGAGTATTTAGGAGAGAGGGAAGAATGAATGAGAATTGTTTCAATACTCAGATAGTTTCTCAATTTTTGCAATTTCTCAATTTCTTTATGGTAATCTTTTACCATTAAATGGAATTCGAAAGTTGATTGTCGGACAATCGGATGATTGGATGATTGGATGCTTTGTAGGATTTCATCGATTTGTAAGGTTTTATTGGGAACGAAGATGCCGTCGGCAATATCGATTTGAAAATGTGAATAGTATCTTGAAAGTTTTTCAACCTGACTCCATAATGCTTCGGGTGTTTTTTCAAGAATGGAGGGAAAAACAATCATATAATGTATTCTACCAGAGACGTAGTGGTACAATTTTGTATGGATTTCCAACTTGGAAAAAAACTCTTTGAAACATTATATTCCGGTATAAACGGATATACAATTTCCTCGGAAGCGAGGAGTAAAATAGCTCGAGTTGATAAAGCATATACATATGGAGAGGTTGTTGCGGAGAGTTTTTATCAGATGATTCATCGAATGTCTCCAAAGAAAGGAGAAGTTTTTTACGATTTAGGAAGTGGGACAGGGAAAGCAATAATTCTCGCTTCGTTATTTTTTGAATTTTCAAAATGCATTGGGATAGAGATACTTGAAGATCTGCATAAAATATCAAAAGAACTATTGGCACGGTTCCACCATGAAACCGCGTCAGTATTAACGAAGGATCCAAGTATCGTTGATTTTGTCAACGCCGATTTTCTTCAGTATGATTTTACCGACGGCGATATATTTTTTATCCACGCGACCTGCTTTCCTGATGAGCTTATGGACAAACTTACCAAAAAATTAAGACTCCTTAAAAAAGGAGCAAGGATCATCATGGTGACAAAAACTCTTGAATCGGCGTCATTTCGGGAGATAGATCATAGCGATGAAGAAATGGGTTGGGGTAAAGCAACAATATATTTTTATGAAAAAACACTTTCATTATGAACAAGGAACAGGAATCAAAAAAAGGAATAAAAGAACGATTGGTTAATCTCCCGCTTATCGGGTGGTTATTTGGAATCGTGTTCCGGACGCTTGGAATGAAAATACGGTAATGTACCTTCGGATTGTAGCATATAGTCCATTGAATACCATAATCTCTTTTTTTAAACTCAATCAGTATGGATTACCGACTTTATTATCTTGCTTTTTCTCACTTTCTCCCCATCGGTCCTATTCGGTTAAAAAAACTCATTGATCATTTAGGGAATGCTGAAAACGCCTATAAAGGCGATAAAACGGGTATTGAATCAATTCTGGGAAAAGATATAGCAACTCAGTTTTTTCATTTTCGTTCAATATTTGATCCTGTTAAAAAAGAAGAGGAATTGAAGAAAAAAGAAATTACATTCTTAACACAAGAAAATCGACAATATCCTTATCAATTATTACATATTCCGGATCCCCCAATTTGCTTGTATGTAAAAGGGGACATAGACAATCATGATTTTAAAAAAGATTTTTGTATCGGTATTGTGGGGACAAGAAAACCAACTTCATATGGTAAACAGATTGCGAAGAAACTGTCATCGGAATTATCTGTTTCGGGTTTAACGACTGTTTCGGGCATGGCAATGGGAATTGACGCGATAGTGCATAGATCAACTCTCGAAATTCAAGGGAAAACGATTGCTATACTCGGTTGCGCTGTTGATGTAATTTACCCGTCATGCAATATCCAGTTGTATGAAGATATTATTAAATCCAAAGGGCTGGTTATTTCGGAATTCCCTCCAGGACAAAACATAGTTCCGAGCTTGTTTATTTTGAGAAATCGCCTCATCTCCGGATTATCAAAAGGAATTTTGGTCATTGAAGGAATGAAAGATTCAGGAACGCTCATTACCGCGCGATTCGCGGCTGAGCAGGGAAAAGAAGTATTTGCGGTTCCTTCCCCAATTACATCTCCTCTATCCGAAGCTCCAAATCTTCTCCTTAAACAGGGAGCGAAACTCGTTACGTGCGTCGAGGATATTATTGAAGAATTCGGTTTGACCCTAGAGATAAAGGCAAAACAGTTGATAGATCTAAACAATAAAGAGAAGAGGATAATACATATTCTTGAAAAAGAACCGAAATGCACTGATGAATTAGAAGTTGAATTGAAAATTCCCATACACGAGATATTACAAGCCTTGTCGATATTGGAGTTAAAAAAAGCAATAGAAAAAAACGCAGAGGGAAAATATCAATTAGCGATGTAAAATATATTCCATGGATCTTAAGGAAATAATACAAATTCTTAGGTCGATGGCGAATAAAAAAAACGTAGAAGGAATGGCGCGATTCGGAATCAATCCTAAAAATACCCTCGGAATTTCTCTTTATAATCTCCGGCCGCTTGCCAAAAAAATTCCTAGAAACCATAAACTTGCTCTCGATCTATGGAAAACAAAAATTCATGAGGCCCGTCTTCTTGCTCCGATGATTGATATTCCTGCTGAGGTCACGGAAGACCAGCTTGAGCACTGGGTAATGGATTTTGACTCATGGGATATAGTGGATCAATGTTGCGGAAATTTATTCAAGGACACAAAATTTGCCAAGAAAAAAATCATTGAATGGTCAACACGCAAAGAAGAATTTGTAAAACGTACTGCATTTGCACTTATTTGTGAATTTGCTTATCACGATAAAACAATGAAAGACGAGGAATTTGAAGCGTATTTTTCTCTTATAAAACGGGAGGCAACAGATGAACGGAATTTTGTAAGAAAAGCCGTGAATTGGGCCTTAAGGAATATCGGAAAACGGAATCTTACATTGAACAAGAAAGCCATAAAAATTGCCGAAGAGATAAAAAAAATGGAGGATAAAACCGCTCGATGGATTGCGAATGATGCACTACGTGAGTTAAAGAGCCCTGCAGTGCAAAAAAGACTTCAAAAGAATATAATTAAATGATGAATATTGGAGTGTTTGATTCCGGATTAGGAGGATTGACCATTCTTAAGGAACTGCTTAAAAAACTTCCTCAATACAACTATGTGTATCTTGGTGATAACGCCCGTGTTCCGTATGGCGGGAAATCAGATGAGGTTATCTATTCATATATTCAGGAAGCTGTTGATTTTCTTTTCAAAAAAAACTGCGAACTCATCATTCTTGCTTGCAATACGGCAACAGCAGTCGCCTTAAGGAAAATCCAGCAGGAATACCTGCCGAAAACATATCCAAACCGGCGTGTACTTGGAGTGATTCGGCCAACGGTTGAAACAGTTGTCAAAGAAGGATTCAAAAGAATCGGACTTATAGGAACTCACGCGCTCGTTATTTCAAAAAGTTTTATCAAAGAGTTAAAAAAATTTGATGCCTCTATTGAGGTTTATCAGCAGGCATGTCCTCTTCTTGTTCCTATTATTGAGGAAGGGGAGATTGAGTGGGCAGGTTTGGATTTGATTCTCAAAAAATATCTCGAACCTCTAAAAGCAAAAGGAGTCGAATGCTTGATTTTAGGCTGTACGCATTATGGGCTTATTGACGATAAAATACAGCTATTAGCGGGAAAAAAGATCCGGATTATTTCCGAAGGAAAAATTACAGCAGACAAATTAATAACCTATCTCAAAAGACATCCAGAGATAGAAAAGAAACTCACAAAAAAAGGGAAAAGAAGTTATTACGTAACAGATTTAAGCGAGCGCTATAAAAAAATGATAAAGGTATTTTTAGGCAAGTCTTTTGACAAAAAAGATATTTTACGTATCGCCCGAATATAGTTTTTTTAATAAAAGATTTTTTCGTTTCATTTACAAATATTTACAGCTATGTTATACTCCAGAATATGGTAAATGCTCATCCTGTAGAAAAAGCTCCTGTTGCCTTTAAAAATTTTCCAGCAACTTCATGTTCGCTACTTCTTACAAGATTAACAGAAAAAATCCAATCATGGACGAGTGAAACCTTAAGAGAGCAAGTTGGTAGTCCAACTTCCAATGAAATCACCAGATTAGTAAGTAGGGATAAGGGAGAAAGAACTATAGGTGATATTCTGTTGATCTATGCTGATCCTCATCATCCATTTTATGAAACAAATAAGATAGAAACAGAATATTTTCCCGCTCAAAGAGCCCTTGGATTGGCTGTTATTCTTGCAAACCCAGACAATTATGGTGATGTTGGTAAAGAACTTACCGATTTTGCAACAAATGCGCAAACTAGAGAACAGTTTAGGCACTGTGTAAGAGTTTCATTAGCGGCTGATATCGAGGTTGCAGATAGATTAACTTCAGAGTTTGAATCTCGATTAACAAGAACAGACTTAGACCATGGTGTTAGATTAAGCAATCTTCAAGAACATAGTTCTTGGGAAGGTAGATTAGAGGTACTTCAAGAAATAAGAAATCATGTCAAAGAGCAAGGTGAGACTGGAGAACCTGCCCCAATAAGCTAAGTTTCAATTTCCGTCTAATTTTTGGATTCTCCGGAGGTATTTTTCATCGGTCTTAGGCTGGGTAGTCAAAAAAGCTTCGACAAGTTTTATTGCCTGATCAAAGTCAGTAAAATCTGCGGCGAGGGCAAGGACATTCATATGATCATTTTCCCGGGCATGTTTTACCTGTTCCTCATTGAAGCCAAGTGCGCACCTAATTCCTTTATTGCGGTTTGTACCGATACAGACGCCGACGCCGGATTTACAGATAACAATACCTAATGATTCTTCGGGTTTTTGCAGAACCGCCTCGGATAATTTTTTTGAATAGTCGGGGTAATCATCAAGAGGATCATACTGATAGTTGCCTACATCAACAACCCGGATGTTTTTATTTTGAATATACTCGATAAGCTTATTTTTTAACTCAAATCCTCCATGATCCGCTCCAATAAAAATAGTCATATCTAGTATTGAGTATAAAGTATTTAAAGTAGAGTATCAAATATAAAAAAATAATAATCATTACTTTTACTATTCGTCATTCTCTATGCTCCATACTCTATACTATTATTATGTTCGACACCCATTGTCATCTTAATTTTTCCGCATTCAAAAATCTGAATGAAGTAGTCCATAATGCACATACAGCAGGCGTGCATTATTTTGTTATTCCCGGTACCGACTTTGAATCGTCAAAAAAAGCGGTTGAAATTACAGACCATTATGAAGGGATATATGCGGCCATTGGGATTCATCCTCATCATATTTTCAAGATAAAAGAACAATGCTTGATGAACGGTTTTTGTGAACCGCTAGGAGTAATAGTAAAAAAAGAATTAGCACAGATAGAAAAACTTTTGACGTCTAAGAAAATTGTCGCAATCGGAGAAATTGGTATCGATAGACACATCTATCAAAAAACAAAGTATCAAACATATAAAGTGGATGAAGTATTTATTGAATATCAAAAAGCTTTCCTAAAGGCGCAAATTGATTTGGCAATACAACACAAAAAAAGTATTATCCTTCATAATAGGGAAGCAAAGGATGATCTCTTAAATGTCCTTAGAGAAAAATGGGACGAAAAATTAGACGGACGTGTGGTTTTCCATTGTTGTGAAGCGGATGGGGAACTTCTTGACTTTGCAAAAAATCACAAAGTATTCATTGGGATTGATGGGGATATCACCTATGATCAGAAAAAACAGGGATTCATTAAAAAAATTCCCTTAGAGCTTTTGGTATTGGAAACAGATTCTCCATTTTTATTACCGGAACCATTAAAAAGCCAGAAGGTATTTCCGAACGAACCAAAAAATTTATCATTAATAGCCGGATTCATTGCGGAAAAGTTGCACATTCCGTTGAGTCAATTGATTGAAACATCAACAAAGAACGCACAGAAATTATTTACATTTCCTTCTTAGGAGCGCCAATAAACATAAGGGAAAGAATTGCTGCAACGACAAACCCTCCTTCATATGCGTGAAACCAGCCGCCTAAAATTCCTCCGAAGACAAAAAAAGTTACCATAAGACCAAGCGCAAACTCGCTTCCCATCCCAATGGCAAGATGCATAAACATAATATACGTAACAGAAAACATTATATAGAGCATAAGATCCATTCCTGTTCCTTGAGAAAGCGCCTTTGTCGTTCTTTCTCCTGAAAGCGATATGTTATTGGGAAGGTTGATCAGTCTCCCGAAAACTTCCGGAAGATTATATGGATTGATGATTTGAGGAAGGATACTTCCTTGAGGACCGGGATTTGGTCCTGGATTGGGTCCCGGTCCTGGACCCGGTCCTGGAGGAGGTTCTGGGGGCTCAGGTGGAGCAGGAAGGGGATTGTTTTGGATATAGGTAGCACATCCGGCCGCTCCAGCATTTGCGCAAGGTCCATACCCGAATCCGGCACCGCCTTGAGCTGCGGGCGATGTCGCTTTTATATTAAAATCTCCCTGTATAAATCCTTCGCCCCAAACGCAGACTGTACCTTTTTCATCTGCTCCATTAAATTCAGGCCATGCAAATACCGTTCCTGTACAAATTTCTCCTGCTCCGCAATCTCCGACACCATTATCAGGACTAATGCAGGATGGATCTCCGGTTGTAACTCCTTTGAAAACAAAATTATTTGATACTTTGATGTTTGCTAGTTTTTGTGTCTCATTTGGACAGGTTACAACAACATTTGATTGAGTGATGATGTTTTTTGATATATCTCCGGTTGCGGCACTATTGTTACAGGTGTCAAGCGAAACGCCTCCGCCCTTAAACGTGTTGTTTTCGATCCGTGCATATGACGTATCGCCTACAGAAATTCCGTAACCTGCGCTTCCTGCAAACAGGTTATTTAAAAACATCGCTTGAGACTGGTGTACTTCAACGGAAGTATTGTCTATGTCGATAAACGTAACATTTTTGACAATTGCTCGTGCATTTTGGATATAAATGGCAGGACGTAATGTTTGGTGTATAGTAATAGAATCAATCGTAACTTCACCGCCTAATACGCAAATACCGGTGCTCCAGCCGGGTTGATTATCCAGATTACCATTTGCGTTATCCAATGTTACTCCTCCGACACCCTTGATAGTAATTTTTTTCCCCTTCGTATCGACAAGACAATTCTGATATTTGTAATTCGGATCGACAACAATAGGATCTGTTGATTTGTAGTTACCCGCTTGGATAAGAATGGTATCACCATCTTTTGCTTTTTCCACAGCTTCTTGGATTCCTCCTACGCTACTATAATCACAACCTCCCTGTAAACATACCGTAATCGTTGCCGCATTTACATGAGAAGCATATGAGAAAAACAAAACAAAGAATAGGAAAATAAATATTTTTTTCATTGTACTGTTTGGAGTAATTCTTTTTTAAATACAGATGATGAAAATTGTTTTGTTCTTTCAAAAGCTTTTGTTCCGATTAGGTTTCGTTTCTCATCATTCCAGTAAAACTCACCAATTGCATTTGCAATATCATGAGGATCATTTGGATTTGCAAAAAGCGCCTGATCATTTGAAATTTCATGCAGCACCGGAATATCCGCCAATACGGACGGACATTTTTGCGATGAAGCTTCGGGGTAGGAAAATCCAAAACCTTCATCTCTGGATAGAAGAACATTCACTTTAGCTTGTTTATACAATTGAATAAGTTCTTTGTCAGAAACGAATCCATTCAAAATAAATCGCTTATCATCCTTTATTTCTTCAAGAAATTCCTTATATTCTTTTTGCCATGGGTGATCTACCGGTTGTGTATTTTCAAACACTTTGCCAACAAAAATGCAAGTGACGTTTAATATCTTGATTGCTTTTGCAAGATTCATAAGATTTTTGTTCCATGTTGCGTCGCCGACATACAGGCAGTATTTAGTATTGAGAATTCCGGATTTGGAATTTGGAGTTTTGAATTTAGAATTTGTAAAAATGTTAGGAAGGCAAGGATATATTACTGTAACTTTGTTTTCAGGTAATTCTAAAAGTCGTACGATATCTTTTTTACTTGCTTCAGAGTCAGTGATTACACGATTGTAATTTTTTAAGGCGAGTTTATTGAGGAAAACATTAATCTGTCCTTTGATCCCGATCGGGAATTGTTTTGGGTATTTAAAAGGGATCAAGTCATGAATAATAGCAATCTGTTTTTCTGCAACCCGTTTCATGACGAGAGGGGTTTGGAGAAAGTTGAAAAAAGGGTTAATAAGAATAGGGGATTGAGAATGAAGCGCCGAAGATACACTTTTAGTAAAAGTCCAGTCTGGAAAGTTTTCTTTTAGAATCTGGAGATAACGTCCAACGCCACGGACTTTGCTTTGTGTATCGGATGCAGTTGGATCAAAAATATATACCGAAGACTTCATACAATAATTGTAACAGAGAAGAGATTATTTTATAGCTTCGAACTTTCCATCGAGATGAATATAATAGAGCTCAACGTCTATATGAGGATAAAGAGCTTTGATAACAGTTTTTGCTTTTTTTAAATCTTTTACATGTTTCGTTCTCGTACTTTCTTTACCATATGCTCCACAGTCTTCATGGTGGATTAAAACTATTTGTTTAATCTGGTGGAGACGTACAGAAATATCGAGCTGCGTTTTTATCGTTTTTAAATCTTTTGTTGCACCGGCAAATCCAACATAGTCATACGTTTTATTCTTGAAATTTTTATCCAACCATTTCCTTATATATTTCTGGAAGCGGAAGTCGATGCAAGAAACGATCAGACTATCAGCGTTGTGTATAGACATAATGAATAATTATAGTAGGTTTTACCTAAAAAAGTAGTTCGATTGATATAATATCTTCGTGAAAACATATGAACAAGCTTTAGAATATTTGTATTCCTTTATCCCGCAGAGGCGGAATCTGCATACGGGTGAAAAGGGAATTTTGCGGACAAAATATTTATTATCATTGATTGGAAATCCTCAAGAAAAATTAAGAGTTATTCATGTTGCAGGAACTTCAGGAAAAGGCTCAACCGCATTTTTGATAAACCGATTAATGTCGACGCATGGGTTTAAAGTTGGATTTCAAATCTCTCCCCATTTAATTGATTTAAGAGAGCGGTTCCAAGTTTATACTGAGCGAAGTCGAAGTATTAATAATGAATTAATTTCCAAAGAATTATTTGTAAAACGATTGAATGAAATTATTTCATCGATTGAAAAAGCAAGAAAAACCGAGTGGGGAAAATTGACATTTTTTGAAATTGGGGTCTGCCTGGCTTTTTACATTTTTTACAAAGAAAACGTTGATTATGCGGTCATGGAAACAGGGTTGGGTGGATTGTATGACGGAACAAATGTGGTCGAAAATCCAAAAAAAGTTGCGGTAATTACCAAAATAGGATTTGACCACCAATCGGTATTAGGATATACGCTATCGGATATCGCTTCCCAAAAGGCAGGGATTATTCAGACGGGAAATATTGTTATAACTGTTCAACAAAAACTACCAGTAATGAAAATATTCTATAGTCGTTGTCGAAAGATGAAATCTGAAATTTTTACTGTGAAAAAAGGAAAAAATTTTAGAACTATGTATGTTACTAAAACAGGTACTACATTTAATTGGAGTTATAAAAATTCGTCGTTATCAATTCTGCGTTTGGGGCTCATAGGCGAGCATCAGGTTGAAAATGCAAGCATTGCGTTAGCTACATTATATGAATTAAGCAAGCGTGATAGATTCAAATTCAGTGAAGAAAAAACTAGATCCTCATTAAAAGACGCACAATTTCCAGGAAGATGCGAGATATATTCAACAAAGTATAAAGATGTAATCATTGACGGCGCACATAATCCCCAAAAAATGAAGGCATTTATCGGAACACTAAAAAAATTGTATCCAAACCAAAAATTCGATTTTATGATTTCTTTTTCAGAAGGAAAAAATCAGCTATCAACGCTTCGTGGTATTTTGAAACAGATTGTTCCAATAGCTCAAAAAATTTATTTGACCAATTTTATTCTGGATACCCAAGGAGACATGGTTCACAGTTCTATAAAAAGTGAGAGGATAATTAAGGTTCTTAAAGAACTAAAATTTCCTCGTTATGAAATTATTGAATCAACTAAGAAAAACGTGGAAAAAATCATTAAAGAAAAATCAAATCCGCTTGTAATTACAGGCTCTTTATACCTTATTGGTAGTCTTTATAAAGATATAAAACATGTTATACTACATTCACTATGATTCTTGGACCAAAAAAATTATTACAACTAGTCAAGACAAAAAAACTCGTTGAAAATCTTGCTGATAGAGAACTTATGTCTCCGGAAGGAGCAGGGTTTGATCTACGATTAGGGGAACTTTACAAATTAAAAGGCGGAAAAGCATTCCTTGGAGAATTTGAGAGGGAAACCCCGGAAATGAAACTGGTAATTTCATACGAAAAAGGAAAGAAAAAAACAATTATTATTAAACCAGGACAATATTATATTGCTACAACAATTGAAAAAGTAAATACCCCTTTAAATATTACGATTAATTTCAAGCCGCGAACTACCACATTTAGAAGCGGATTGTTTTTACGGACAGGAAATGTTGCCCCGGGATATTGCGGAAAGCTGACGTTTGCCATCAAAAACGAAGGTCCAATGCCGGTAAAACTTGAGATGGGTTGCCGGATTGTCCATGCGCAGTTCGAGTGGGTTGACGGCGGTGGAACTCAGTACAAAGGTCAATGGCAAGGCGGACGAGTGACAACAAAAAAAAGAGAGAAGCAGATCTAAGGCTCCATTTACAAGGTCAGTCCCTTAATAAGTTGTTTGATATCTTTCATCGAGTGAGCGGGAAAATTGGCAATACGGATATGTTTTTCCTTGAATTTTCCATAACCTTTTCCAATTATTAAACCCCTTTTTTGCAATTTGGAAACGATTTCATCTGATGTTTTATCAAAAACTTCAAACACAATGGTAGTTGACGATCGAAATTTTTCAACTTTAACAAATGACTTAAATATAGAATTATTTTTGGCAAAATTATAAAGCATTTCTGCTTTTTCATCGGTTTCTTTCCGGATTACTTGTATGCCCTTTTTTAACATATCACGGCAAACCTGCCTTAGTAAATAAATAGCCAATACATTCGGAGTTTCAGGTGTCTGGTTTTTTTCTGCAAAAGAGGAGAGTGATGAAAAACTATGATATGTTCCAAAAGATTTTTTAATTGCATTTGCACCAACAATTAAAACGCTTAGACCAGCGGGTAAACCAAAGCCCTTTTGCACAGAAAAAAAGACAATATCGATTTTAGAAAAATCTATTATCGGATAAGGTGCAGAAGACACAATATCGAGTGCGATTAACATGTTTGGGTATTTATTTTTTAGTTTATATATTCCTGATAACGGAATACTTACGCCTGTACTTGTTTCATTTTGGGTTATACAGATGAGCTCTGTGTGTTCAGGAATTGATACCTGCGAAAAATCAAATCCGTTTCCCGGTTCAACCTCATATTTTCCCGGCATTTTCTGAATATCCAATGCAAATTGATACCATTTTTTTGAAAACTCGCCGTTGACGAAATGGAAACTGTATTTTTTGACTGTATTTTGCAAAATCCTTTCCATTGCTTCAAGTGAAGAAGATAGAAAAAATACTTGGTGCGTTTTCGGAATATTCATTAATAACCTGAGCGAATGAACTGTATCTGCAAATAATTCTTGAAACTGTCTGCTGCGGTGGGAAATTGATGGAATATTCAATTTTAATGCAGTTTGGATATGAGACGGAATAGTAGGATAGAGTTGTGAGGGACCGGGAGTAAAAAATATTTTGTTCATATTAATATAAAACTCTGAATCTGATAGTGTCTGGTATCTGTTTTAATTCTTCCAATACTCTTACATCATATTTTTTATTCACGTCCGTAATAACATATCCGATCTGTTCGTTCGTTTTTAGATATTGACCAAGGATATTGATGTTATTGTCTGCAAGAATGCCGTTGATTTTAGCAAGAATTCCCGGCACATTTCTGTGCAGGTGGAGCAGGCGATGCGCCTGGCCCATTTTAGGCAACTGGATGGATGGAATATTGACGCTTAAATAGGTATTCCCGTTGTTTATGTAGTCGATAATCTTATTGGATACGAATTCACCAATATTTTTTTGGGCTTCTTCGGTGGATCCTCCGATATGCGGTGTCAAAATAACGTTAGGGAGGTTTCTGAGCTCACTCAAAAACGGCGTGGTATTGTCTTTTGGCTCTTCCGGAAAAACATCTATTCCCGTTCCTTTTACCTTACCGTTTTGTATGGCATTTTTAAGGGCATTCATATTGACGATAAAACCCCTACTGAGATTCAAAAAAATGGCCCCTTTTTTCATAACGGCAAATTCTTTTTCATCGATGAGATTTTTGTTACGTACGTTTCCATCAACATGGATAGAAATAACATCCGATCTTTTCAATACGTCATGGAGCGAGCGGCATTTTTTTGCATTCCCCAATGCCAGTTTATCGACGATATCGTAAAAAAGAACTTTCATTCCTAATCCTTCGGCCAATACCGAGAGTTGTGAACCGATATTGCCGTAACCGATAATGCCTAGTGTTTTTCCTCTGATTTCATACTGTTGAGAAGCTGATTTGATCCAGATACCTTGATGTAATTTAGCACTCTTGTCCATAATCGTGCGCATGAGCATAATAATTTCCCCCAAAACCAACTCAACCACACTTCTCGTATTGGAGTAGGGAGCATTAAATACTGAAATTCCATGATCTGTACAGGAGGTAAGATCAACATTGTTTGTTCCAATTCCAAAAATACCGATAGCTAATAATCGGTTTGCCCGTGAAAGAATTGTTGCATCAACAATCGTTTTTGACCTGATGCCCAAAATCGATACGCTGTTTATTTTTGATGCCAATTGGTGGGACGATACACTGGATGGGTACCATTCCACCGGATATCCTTCTTTCTCAAATATTTTTACTGCTTCATTGTGAATATGTTCCAAAAGCAAGACTTTAATCCTGTTTTTTGGATAGGAAAAGGACATGGGAAGTTTATTGACGTATAAGAATTCATCAAAACTTCCGACTTCCTTATCTGCTTTTTGTACCACTATTTCCCGTTTTATATTTTCGGTAAATGCGATGAAATGTTTTGCAGCCCCCATTTGTTTTATCTGAAAATCAGTGTATCCGTCGCCAATTACATAAATTTCTCCCGATAAATTTAACGATTGAACGGCTTTAACTTTGCCATTTTTCTGCGCAAGCAGATTTTCTTTGTCGTATCCGGTGATGTGCCCTTTCGCATCGGTGATAAATGTATTTGCAAATATATGGTCCGGTCCTATTCCGAAAATTTGTACTATCGGTGCAATAAATTCTTTAAATCCTCCAGAAATAATATAGATATGATTACGGTATTTTTTAAAAAAAGATTTATTTCGTTTCACCGAGGTTGATATCATTTTCTGCAAGATTTTTACTGTTTGTTTGATATGATGTTTTGTGCCTAATAGGAGTTTCATCCGATCAGATAAGCTTTGTGCAAAACTCATTTTACCTTCCATGCCTTTTTTGGTAATAAGTTTAATTTTTGCAAGAATTGCTTCTTTATCCTTTCTTTTACTTAAGACAACATTTGCAAACTCTTCCAACCCCTCGGTTTTTATAAACGTACTATCAAAATCAATGATGAAATATTGTTTTTTTTCCATAAAAAAACCCCGCCTCGGCGGGGTGTATTTTCCGATTCTCCTTTTACAGAATTACCCCACCGTAAACTGTGGGGGATACTGATGGAGAATAATTATTTAATACGTCAATTCTGTCGTTCATGTTAGGCAAATGATAAAAGAATAAAAATAAATTGTCAATAGTGATATTCTATTGAAGTTCTTTTTTTGTCGTTGTAGAATGGTCTTCGGTATGAAACAAACTTTCCATGCCGAATATCAGTACCTCAATCTTCTTCAGGAGATTATCGATCATGGAGTCAAAAAAAAAGACCGGGGAACAGGAGTTTCTTCATTTACTGTGTTTGGAAAACAAATGAGGTTTGATCTTGCCAAAGACTTTCCTCTTTTAACTACAAAAAAAGTCTATTGGAAGGGAGTCCTTCATGAACTCTATTGGTTTATGTCAGGGCAATCGAATATCAAATATCTTGTCGATAATAATGTCCATATTTGGGATGATTATCCGTACAAAATATATAACATGAAACATGTAACATATAACACAAAACACAGGAAAAAAATGATAAAAGAGGAGTTTATTGAAAAGATACGGACGGATAAAAAATTTGCAAAAAAGTGGGGAGAACTTCCGAGAATTTACGGAGAATTATGGCGAAGGTGGCCGACAAAAACAAAACGGACGATTGATCAGCTTAAATGGGTAATCAATGAAGTTGTTGAAGACCCAGCTTGTCACAATGCGATTGTTACCTCATGGAATCCCGAATATCTCTATACGATGGCAACATACAAAGATACTTCGCATTTTCCGATCTGCCACAATATGTACCAGTTGAATGTGAATGACGGGAGATTATCTTTGCAGCTATACCAGCGAAGCGCCGATCTGTTTTTGGGAGTTCCTTTTAATATTGCAAGTTATGCTCTTTTGGCATTAATTATTGCCGAGATTACCGGATACAAACCCGGAGAATTTATCCATACGTTTGGTGATGTACATATTTACGAGAATCACATAGAACAGGTAAAGGAACAGATAAAAAGAAAACCATTGCCATTTCCGACAGTGCATTTTTCAAAAAAATTCAAGACGATTGACGGGTTTCAGCCAGAATATGTTGTTCTCGAAAATTATAACTCCCATCCGCCAATTAAAGGAGAGCTAACCGTTGCTGGCGGCTACTATGGCAAAAGCTAACATTTCAATTATTGCGGCAATAGGAAAGAATAGAGAACTGGGGAAAGGGAATAACCTTCTTTGGCATATACCCGAGGATTTAAAGAGATTCAAGAAATTAACGCAGGGTCATGCGGTAATTATGGGAAGAAAAACCTTTGAATCAATAGGCCGGCCTTTGCCAAATCGTACCAATATTATTATTACCCGTGATTCATCATTTACGGCAGAAGGATGCAAAATGTATCACTCATTCGATACGGTAATTGAGGCGATTAACTCCGGAGAAATAAACGGGGGAGAGGTGTTTATTATCGGAGGGGGACAGATATTTGAATTAGCTCTCCCCTATGCCGATAAATTGTATCTTACTGTTGTTGAAGGAACGTTTGATGCCGATACTTTTTTTCCGGACTACTCTATCTTTAATAAAGTGATTTCAAAAGAAAAATTACAGACGAAAAAAAATCTATTATGGTTTTTGGAGTTGGAGAAGAAATGAAGTGATTATTTTCCTTGATTGACTACAGGGGTGGTTGGAGTGGTGTTAGGTTTTTGAGGAGCTGTTTCGCCTTTCTTTACCGCAATGTGAATAATTGCACCAAGAGCCAAGACAGCCTGTTTAGCTAAAGGGAATGCTTCTGCACCTTGGAGTCCAACATCAGCAAAAGTGAGTCTTCTAATTCCTCCCTTATCTCCTGCCATAATTAAGTATGATACTATCATATACATTTTATAATGTCAAGAGATGTTGTTTTTTTGCTACAACTAATTTAATGATTGTCTCATTGACAAACCTGGAATCTGCCTGTAGGATTTATTTAATTAGTAATTTAATTAATATTTATGGCAAAAAATACTGACGTAACATCAGCATTGGGCCAACTTGAAGATACGTTTGAGCTGTATCTTGTTAAAAAAGCTCCTTTTACTCTTCCTGACAACTGGAAGGAACTCATTGTAAAGTTTTCTCCGTGGATCTCCCTTATTCTATTGATTGTGGCAGTTCCCGCGATACTCGCAGTTTTTGGTCTGGGAACTTTGCTTATGCCTTTTAGTTTTCTTGGCGGATTCAAAGGAGGATTCAATTATATACTTACTCTGGTTTTTTCGGCATTGACTCTTCTTCTTGAAGGATTGGCAATCCCAGGACTTTTTAAACGAAGTTTAGGCGGATGGAGATTTGCTTATTATGCGGCTTTGGTAAGTGCTCTTGAAAATCTGGTTACATTTAATCTTGGTGGATTAGTGATTGGAGGATTGTTATCGATGTATGTTTTGTTCCAGATAAAGAGTTACTATAAATAAGCCTTTTTCAATCCGATTTTTATGACCGATCTTAGAGGATCTTTGAATCAACTTGAAGATACATTAGAAACGTATCTGGTTGATAAAGCTCCTGTTTCTATCCCTTCAGAATGGAAGGATATAATAGTTAATTTTGCTCCTTGGGCGCTCATTATCAGTACGTTGATTGCAGCAAAAAGTGCTCTAAACTATTTAGGAGCCGGTTCGCTCGTATCCACATTTGGGTATCTTCCCGGAATCCAGAACGGTTTTTCAAACTTGGTTGATATTGCAATTTGGGTAATTTTGGCTGTTTTGCAAGGACTGGCGATCCAAGGATCATTCAAGCGGCAAGAAAAATCATGGAAGCTCGTATATTATGCAGGTTTGGTGAATTCTCTCCGCAGCCTTTTGGTTTTTGATCTCATAGGATTTGTTATTCAAACACTCGCGTTCTTTTACGTTCTTTTTCAGGTGAAAGATTATTATCAATAAATCTTACAATATGTCCCGTGTCGATGACGCGCGAAAAGCGTTTCTCAATAAAGATATCAATAAGGTAAAAAAAAGTCACACTATCGACTTAATTCATCATTCACTTCATCACAATGAAGCTCATCTAAAAAACTTTAACCTCCCCGATATTATTCTTGGTGGCCAGGATGGACTCGTCAATGTACTGGGAGTTATTTTGGGGGTCGCCGCCGCGACCGCATCGGCAAAGATCGTAATTGTGGCAGGACTTGCCGCTACATTTGCGGAATCCATCTCCATGGCTGCGGTCGCATATACTTCAAGACTTGCGGAAGCAGATTATTATCAGTCTGAATACGAACGGGAAAAATGGGAAATAGAGCACATTCCCGAAGGAGAACGGGAAGAAATAAAAGCCTTGTATGAAAATTTCGGATTCCGTGGAAAAATGCTTGAAGAAATTGTTGATAAAATAACCTCGAATAAAGACGTATGGCTGAAAGTAATGATGGAGCAGGAACTCAAACTAGAAGAAGTAGATCGTAAACGAGCGATTCCTGCAGCAATCATTGTTGGTATTTCTGCACTCATCGGTTCATTCATTCCCCTTGTTCCCTTTTTTGTTTTACCGGTTCAACTCGCAATCTATACATCGCTTATTGTTACATCGATTACTCTTTTTGCCATCGGGTTCTATAAAGCAAAGGTTACCGTGGGGAGAAACCTTATCCGAATGGGGATAGAAATGCTCATCATCGGTATGGTTTCTGCGCTGGTTGGATATTTGGTAGGGAGTTTATTTAAGGTGTAAATAGATTGTAAGCGGTTTGAAATGTCTTGAAATCAACCTCATTTTTTCCTTCAAGCTGAACTTTTTTAATAATGAGTTTACTACCTTGGAGATCCATATCGGTAATTTTTAGCCTTTTATGATGATCCCAGTTTAACCCCGTAGGTTGAATATAGGTCCAGATACCGGGCCAAGGATACATACCTCGAAAATAGTCATATATAATTTTCGAAGAATTTGAAATTTGAAATTTGAAATTTGAAATTGATTTGTCATTTATCATTTTTGATTTCCAATTTTCTTGGATAATTTGAGGCAATTCATTTTGTGACAAAGGTTCATTTTTTAATACTTTTTGAAGAACAGAGAAGGGAATAAATCCGTCTTTTTTTTCAAGCAATCGGGTAAAAGTTGCTTTTTTATCATCTTGCGGAGAAAAAAATAAATTATTGAAGGATTCACGAGTTAACGAATTAACGAGTTTTGAAAACAATAGATAGGTTAAATCAGTGAGTTTCATTTCAAGATCCGGACGGCGGTCAGTCGGCAATATGGGTATTTGTTCTTGCATGATTATTGGCCCATGGTCAATTTCCTCATCAAGTTTGATGAGCGTTACCCCGGTTTGTATATCGCCATACATCAAAGGATATGCAATCGGAGAAGGACCGCGGTATTTGGGAAGAAGTGACGGGTGAGTATTGAAAAAACCAAATGTCGGTTTGTTGAGAAGATCTTTCGGTATTATCCCTCTGTAGGCGTAAAGAAAAGCAATATTGCAGGTATTAAAAAGAGAATCTGTTGCTTTTAGTGATTGTAGATTATCAAAAACAGGAATGTTTTTTTTCAAGGCAATCTGCTTGACCGGAGATGAAGTGGTCACCTGTTTTCTCCCGACGGGTTTGTCCGGACGGGTAACTACTAATTGTATTTCAATAGGGAGAGAGGTGTCTTGAATCATTTTTTCCAAAAACAGTGCAGAGAAATATGGAGTACCGAAATAGGCAACATTAAGTTTTTTCATGGTTCAAAAAGGATCGCTGATTTGGTCGGGTCTTCTTTAACCTTTAGGGAAGAAGGGTAAGTAAATTTAATTTTCCATATCTTGCTTTCGGATGTTGCATATTTAAAAGGAGTTGGTACTGGCATTTTAGTAGGAGTGATACTTAAAAAATAATTAATCACTTTGTTTGCTTTTTCAACTTTTTGTCCATATCGGACTCCGAGGATAAATGCAAGGACACAAACAAGGAAAGAAAGCAGCAGATAAGACTTTGATTTCATGATACCAGTGTATCAGGAAGAATGGCTATTGACAAATAGAGAAATGGTTTAGTATACTTGTTTCGGTCCTCCTAATGAGGAAACGCAGATTGATAACTTTTTCTCTACGCTATCAAAACTAAGGGTAAGTCTTGAGTTTTCAAGACAATGAGATGATTTTCTTCTTGCCCGAGGGTGAGAGGAAACATTTCCCCATATCTGCTGAGGGAAAAAGCCAAAATGTACCTCATACGGGAGGATCACTTAGTACCCCAAGAATTAGAGGAAATAAAGATTAACTTTCATGACAATAACTTTCTAATACAATGTATATTTTTGTGTCGAGGTAGATGGATAATTCGTTCCGTATTATTATTTATTCTTAATTTATTTCTATGGCTCCATTGAAAAAATCACCTTCAGTAAAAAAGGTTGATTCTAAAGACGTCAAGGTTGAAGAGGCGGATAAATCCTCCGAATCGGTGGATAAACCGCTTGACGTATCTTCGTTAATTGAAGGTTACGAAGAAAAACCAATTGTTCCTGCAGAAGAGACTCCAGTAGTTAAAAAAGAGGTAAGAAGACAAGAACAACAACCCATGCAAGATGTTCCTTTGGAAGAACGGTTGAAGGAGGATTTAAAAATGAGTTATCCGGCAAAAGGGATACTCGATGTCACATTTGGAGGATATGGATTTTTACGTCAGGATTACGTTTTGAGTCCCGATAGGGATATTTATGTTTCGACTTCGCAGATACGGAGATTCTGGCTTCGGCGCGGTGATGAGGTTGAAGGTCTTGCTCGCCCCCCAAAGCAGGGAGAGCGCTTTCACAGCCTTCTTCTTATCAAAAAGATCAATGGTGTTGAAATGAAGGAGCAGGATAGCGCACAAAGAAAAAACTTTGATCAACTTACGTCACTTCATCCCAATAGACAGGTAAGACTTGAAACGGATAAAGATGTGTTATCAATGCGCATTATGGATCTTGTTTCCCCGATTGGATTCGGGCAAAGGGCTTTAATTGTATCTCAACCGAAAGCAGGAAAGACAACATTCCTAAAAGAAATTGCCGAAGCAATTACCAAGAATCATCCGGAAGTATATTTGATGGCGGTCCTTATTGGCGAACGACCTGAAGAAGTAACCGAAATAAAGCGATTCATAAAAGGGGAAGTTGCCGCATCAAATTTTGACGAATCACCACGTCAGCAGATTAAAGTAGCTAATTTGGCACTTGATCGTGCACGACGTATGGTTGAGATGGGTAAAGACGTCATTATTCTTTTGGATTCGGTGACCCGTCTTGCCCGAGCACTTAATCTTTCGGTAACAAACACGGGAAGAAGTTTATCAGGTGGTTTTGACCCGTCAGCTCTATATCCGGCTAAAAAATTCCTTGGAGCAGCAAGAAACTGCGAAGAAGGGGGAAGTCTGACGATTATCGGAACCGCGCTCGTCGGAACAGAATCGCGCATGGATGACCTTATTTATGAAGAACTTAAAGGTACGGGCAATATGGAGGTGCATCTTGATCGGTCGTTGGCAGATAAACGGATTTTCCCCGCGATCGATGTGGAGAAGTCAGGAACCCGGCACGAGGAACTCTTGTTTGATAAGGAAACATTTAACAGGGTTGCGACATTGCGCCGGATGATGGCTCTTTTTCACAATTCCGAAGAACGGTTGACCGCACTGGTTGATAAGCTTGCAAAGACTAAAAACAACAAAGAATTTCTTGATACACTGAATAAGTAAAAAGGGAATTTGCATGAAATTTGACAAGAGATAACAAATATACTACTCTGAAAAAGAAGAGTATGACACTGGCTAAAAAGATAACACATATACGTTCTTTTACCTTAATAGAACTTCTTGTTGTTGCAACAATCATTTCCTTGTTGGCTGGATTAGGAATCGTTTCGTTCTCATTTATCTCCAAACAAGGACGTGACGCGAAAAGGAAATCTGACATTGATGATATACGGGGAGTCTCGACAAGTTACTATTTGGAAAAGAACAGCTATCCAAAAACGCTCGACCAGCTCGTTCCAAAATACTTAAAAAGCATTCCTCTTGATCCAAGAACACAACAGTCATATACCTATATCGCATCTCCTGGCACATGTGATGGCACATCTGTCAAATCCGTGTACATCTTATTCCCTTGCCGCAAATCTTGATACAGGACTCGTATATCAAACAGATCCATATGGTGGAACCTCTTCGACTCCTACACCTACTCCCGTTACGCCACAGACAATCACTTTCACTATTCCATTGGGTACTAATGGAAGCGATTGGAATACTCAAGGTTCCATGATTACGCTCAATATTGGAGACACTCTCCACATCGTGAATAACGACTCAGTCCCGCACGTTTTACATACCGGTCCAGGAGCTCCTTGTCCGCATCAACCCCCTCTTTCATCAATGCCTTATGACTGTACGGTGACAAGCTCATGGGACCCAACGGTATCAGGTCCTTTCTACGACCATTATTGGGGAGATTCACCAAGTGGTGCTAAGTTCTGGGTAAAGGTTAATTAAAGACAGAATTGGAAAAAACAATTTTGATACTTTAAATATATTAAAGCAGTATTTTAAACGTAGTTTGATCTAGATCTTACCATATCAGTTTTAAAGACAAAACATCTTCTACAGTTGATTTTTCCGATATCTCCTCTCTTATTTTCGCTGCCCTTGACAGAGTCTGAATCCTAACTTCAAAAATAATATATTTTGTACAGGATGACTAGCCGGACACTGGTTTCTAACCTGGAGTAGTGTTTTTGATCATGAATTACCGATCTTGACGAACGTTATCCACATTTTAGTCACCAAAGAAGATTTCTTCTTGACATATACTCTATACTAGTATAGAGTATATACATATGGAAATTACTAAACGCATCAATAGGCTTATTGGACAATTGCGGGGAATAGAAAAAATGATGAAAAATGAACGGGACTGCAGTGAAATATTGCAGCAGGTATCGGCAATAAAAAAAGCTATTGATGGGCTATCAAAAGAGCTTGTTGTTACGGGAATCTGTCGCTATCTTCCTAAGGAAGAAACGGGGAAGATAGAGAAAATGGTCGAAAGAGCAATAAGTTTATAATAGTAATAGTTTGACTTGATTTTTTTACATTAATAATTTAGTATCATACACTGTATGATAAAAGAGTCTTCTCAGTTGGAAAATGTCATTATCATCGGAGGCGGGCCTGCGGGACTCGCAGCAGGAACCTACAACGCACGCGCTAATGTAACTCCATTACTTTTTGCAGGATCTCCTCCCGGAGGCCAGTTAACCCTTACTTCCGACGTAGAAAACTACCCGGGTTTTGAATCTATTTTGGGTCCGGAACTCGTTGAAAAGATGCGCGTTCAAGCAAAAAAATTTGGCACGCGTATTCTTGACGAAAATGTGCTCAAAGTAGATTTTTCAAAGAAGCCATTTCAGGTTTCAACATACGAGAAATCATATCAAGCAAAAACCATTCTCATTGCAACGGGAGCAAAAGCGTTGTGGCTTGGACTGGAATCAGAAACACGGCTCAGAGGAAAAGGCGTTTCCGCGTGCGCGACCTGTGACGGATTTTTCTTTAAAGGAAAAACGGTTGCGGTTGTCGGCGGCGGGGATACAGCTATGGAGGAGGCTTTAACATTGACAAAATTCGCAAATAAAGTGTATGTCGTTCATCGCCGGAACGAATTCCGCGCATCGAAAATCATGCAGGAACGCGTATTAAAGGATCCAAAAATTGAAGTAATGTGGAACGCATCGGTTTCCGAAATAGTAGGTACAAATAAAGTTGAGGGGATCAAATTGATGATTAACGGAAAAGAAGAAAAAGAATTAACACTTGATGGGGTTTTTATTGCCATCGGGCACAAACCTGATACGGATGTGTTTAAGGGACAAGTGAAGATGGATGAAAAAGGGTATGTTATAACAAGTAGTAAAAAAGCTATAGATAATAGCAAATTTCTAATTAACCTAATTTCTAATTATTCTAAAAAAATTCAAAATCCCAATGATCGAAAAATTGAGCAATTGGGTAATGGGAATTATTTAGATCAATTAGGAATTAGAAATTACGATTATTTTTATCAGTCTGCAACTTCTATTCCTGGAGTTTTTGCAGCGGGCGATTGCGTTGATCACGAGTATCGTCAGGCGGCAACGGCAGTCGGAATGGGAGTTGCGGCGGCATTGGAAATAGAAAAGTTTTTAGAAACTATTAAAAATTAAGGGACGGACCTTGTAAATAGGCTGTCTCAATATATTAAACATGGAAAACCAAGGACAGAAAATGCTCGAAAGCGCCCAGTCAATTATTAATAAAACAGCCCGAAGCCTGGGATATAAACCGAGCATGGTAGACCGGCTTATCGAGCCGGAGATGATCCATGAATTTACTTTCCGGGTGAAAATGGACAATGGAGAAGTCAAATTGTTCAAAGGATGGAGAATACAGCATAACAGCGCATTGGGTCCTTACAAAGGTGGAATCAGATTCCATCCCGATACGACACGTGAAGAAGTGCAGGCATTGGCTACATTAATGACAATAAAATGTTCGGTTGCCGGTCTTCCTTATGGCGGCGCAAAAGGGGGAGTGGTTGTTGATCCAAAAAAGCTTTCTCAAACTGAACTTGAACGGTTATCTCGCCGATATGCTGAGAAAATAGCGCCTTTTATAGGTGAGGATCTTGATGTTCCAGCTCCAGACGTGAATACAAATCCGACAATTATGGCTTGGATGAGTGATGAATATGAAAAGATTAAGGGCAAAAAAAGCCCGGCATCATTTACGGGAAAACCGTTTGATCTTGGAGGAAGTTTGGGAAGGACAGAAGCAACGGGAAGAGGAGGAGTCATTGTCATGAAAGCACTTCTTTCAAAACTAAAAAAGAAAAAAAAGCTTACGGTGGCAATTCAGGGATTCGGGAATGTTGGGTATTATTTCGCAAAAATAGCAGCCGAAGAAGGATTTAAAGTGGTGGTTGTTTCCGACTCAAAAGGCGGAGTCTATGTAAAAGACGGACTCAATCCAGAAAAAACATTGGAATGCAAGAAAGAAAAAGGAAGCGTTGCCGGTTGTTATTGCAAAGGATCGGTTTGCGATGTCCGTTACGGAAAACCGGTAACGAACGAAGCTCTTTTGGAATTGCCTGTGGATATTTTGATTCCTGCAGCACTTGAAAATGTGATCAACGAAAAAAATATGGACAAAATTCAGGCAAAGGTGATTATCGAAATGGCAAACGGACCGATTACCGAGGAAGCATATGAATATTTAACGGAAAAAGGTGTGGTAATTGTTCCTGATGTATTGGCAAATAGCGGAGGAGTAACCGTTTCATACCTTGAATGGGTGCAGGGAAAACAGCGATATTGGTGGAGTGAAAAAGAAGTGAATCAAAAGCTTGAGGAAATGATTTTACGGGCATTTGAAGCGATATGGAGTCGGTCAGTAAAGAAAAAAATTCCTCTCAAGCAGGCGGCCTTTGAAGTGGCGGTAGAGCGAATTGTAAAGGCTTTGTAAAGGTGGTAATCTTTAGTCAGGATGTATTGGTTCAAAAAATATTTAATTGGATTCATTTTATTTCTTCTTTTTTCTCAATTTTCTGTCTATGCTGTTGAGTCAGGTAATCCCGCTGCTGGGATCCAGTTTTGGATACGGTTAGATGCCAGAATACTCGTTTTGCCAAACAATGATTCGGTGATCGAATTAAAAACAGGAAATATAGCCCAGAAGAAAAATACAACTGTATATATTGCTGAATGCGTAGATACTCCAACAGATAGAATTTGTTCTACAGGTACAGAAGAAGGCGATATGGTTGTGTATCAAAGTACTGATAACCTTAAGAAAATGAAAGATTTATACGGATATCAATTTGGAGGAATGACGGATGCGGTAAAAAAAACTCCAATAGTAAACCCCGTTAAATCAAACAGTAATGGAGAAATCCCCATAATCCTTTTGAAAAGCTTGATGATGGTAAACGTATCAAGGAAATTTTACGGAGTAAATATTGTCACGGATTCCAGAGAAGTGAAAAGTTTGGATGAGTTGGAACAATTAGGAACAGGCGATGAGGGAGGTCAACAACAGGGAATGTTTAAGATAAAGATTCCTACCCCGACACCCAAACCGGTTGTTTTGGATCAAGGAGCAGCTCCTCCGTCTGGTCAGGGTTGTTCGGATACAGGCGATGATGGGTTGAAATGTTGTTCATATAATAAAGTCGACGGTTGTGATCCGTACGGACGTGTATTTGATGCGGTTTCGCTCGAACCAATAGCAAATGCAAAAGTGACGCTTATAAAACAAAGAACAGACGGGAATTTTACCCTCATGACTCCAAAAGAAACAGTAAATGCAATCATTAATCCCTGGACGACAAAAGAAGATGGAAAATTTGTGTTTCTTGTACCTGCAGGTACCTATCAGTTATTTGTTGATCTTCCCAATTACACATTTCCTTTTGTATCTTCTCAACTTAATTCGAATTATGTTAAAGCCTATTATGAACTTTATTACGGTTCAGGATATACTGGTAAAGATATTATTGAACTAAAGATTGAGCATCGCGATATTCCTATAGTACCTAAAGGTGAGCCGTATCACGGACCGGTTAAACTGCTCGGTTACATTGCAGAACTTGATAAAGAAAAACAGATATATAAAATTTCAGGAAGAGCATCTCATCCGTTAACGATCGTGGAAATTCAGGGTAAGGATATGGAGTCGGGTAAGGTTACGCGCGTTCTAAGTAAAGTCACCGCAGACAAGTGGGGATTTTTTGATGCTACGGTTAATACAAACTCATTAAAATCAAGTGAAACCGTAGGTACTGCGAAGCTTACAAAAGTAGACCTTACTCAGGAATCATTATCTATTTCAAGACGCATTCTCAATACATTATTTCCATTTATTAAAATGATATATGCGCAGAATTCTTTTTCTCCAAAACCGTCTATTGCCTCTTTTCCCATCAGTCACATCGTTAATTATCTTGAAGGTTATGCATACGATTCAAAGAATCAACCAATCTCCAACGCAAAGATAGATATCTATCTTTCGGGTTCAAAAAAACCCTATTACACAACTCAAGCTGACGATAAAGGTTATTACCTTATAACTTCCCAACACCTTCCTCAGATGAACTATTCCATTACATATACTGGGTCCGATGGAAAAATGAATCAGATTTCCCAGACAAAATTTCTGGAACAAAACATCAAAACTATTATCTCCAAAAAGATACAAGTAAACAAATATATTACGCAATTAAGTCCGTTCAAAGTATCTGCTCAAGAACGGAAACAATTTGGAGAACAAAACACTCGAAACAACAATTATTCTCCGATAAAAATGATAGAAAAAAATAATACTGCCAAAAATAACAGGAGCATGTTTCTGTTAATTATTTTCTTTCTATTGATTGGTAGTGCTATCGGATTAGCTTTCTATCTCAAAAACAAAAAAAAACCTTTTTTTACTTGAATAGAGTATTCACTGCTTTATATTAATATATAATGAAAAAGAGTATGAAATTCCTATTAATGAGAGGTCTGTATATCATATTCTTTGTTTTGATCGTATCGAGTTCTTTTTTAAAACCGCAATTCTTATTTGCAGCAATCTCCAATAATCCCGCGGCAGATACACAGATTTGGGTACAGGTACATAATGAGTTTGTAACACAGAATGGAAAGTTCTACCAAAAATTGACTCCTGGAGGAGCCGATAACCAACAAAATTCCCCGGTATATATTGCCGAGTGTGTTGATACGGTAAACGACAGGATTTGTACCACCGGAACGGTTGAAGGGGACACCGTTCTTTATCAAAGTGATGAGAATTTAAAGAAACTGCAAACACAATACGGATATGTCTTCAAAGGAATTACCGGTACGAGTGGAAAACCTGTTCAAAATCCAGTGACAACAGACGCAAGCGGAAATATTCCTGTGGTTTATTTGGAAAGCACAATAGGAAATGATGCGGTACGAAAATTTTATGCCGTTAACCTTATTAAAGGAACCATTGATACATCAAAACTTCCGAATCTTGAAAAGATTCATACAGGTTATTCAGGAGGACAACAACAGGCAGCGTTTGAAATAAAAGCCCCTACGCCTGTACCAACTCAGAAAATTGAAATAAGAGGAGAAGCACCACCTCCGCCTTGTGATCCCGCAACAGATCCAAATGAATGCCGTCATGAACCTAATGAGCCTCATGAGCCTCATGATCCCTACGGCCGTGTTTTTGACGCGGTTTCACTTGAACCCATTCCCAACGCAAAAGTTACCCTTTTTGTCCAGAGGAATAATGGAGTTTTTTCTGCAGTCTCTCCAAAAGAAACAATCAATTCAGTTATAAACCCGTGGACTACAAAAGAAGACGGAAAATTCGTGTATCTTATTCCCTCCGGTACCTATCAGATATCGGTTGATTTACCAAATCATACTTTTCCTTTCGATCCAAAATCATTAAATCCCAACTACACTAAGGCTTACTACGAACTCTATTACGGACAAGGATTTGCTGATAAAAATATTGTTGAAATCAACACAGTTGAACACCGTGATATTCCTGTTATTCCAAAAGGCGAACCATACCATGGTCCAGTAAAACTTCTCGGATATATAAGCGAGTTAAACAAACAAAAACAGATCTATGAAATAACAGGTAGAGTTTCTCATCCCTTAACGACCGTTGAAATATTGGGAAAAGCTATTGATACAAGTACCACTACACGAGTATTGGTAAAAGTTTCAGCCGATAAATGGGGATTTTTCAACGCAACAGTCAATACGAATAGTTTAAAATCAAATGAGACCATAGGAATGGTACAATTGACGAAAGTCGACTTAACAAAAGAAACATCTTCTCCTGTTGCTCAAAAGAGAAACACATTTTCATCCTTTCTCTCAAGTTTGTTCGGGTTGTTCCCGCGTTCTTCATCCTATGCCGAAAAAGAGAAGCCAAAAGTACTTGATATAAGCATTTTTCCCATAAACCCCCTTCTTAACAATCTTGAAGGATATACTTATGATACTGATAAAAACGCTCTTTCCAATGCAAAAGTAAGCATCTATCTTACCGGCTCAAAAAAACCATATTATGAAGCAAAAACAGACGTGAATGGGTATTATGCAATTACATCCCAGCATCTTCCACAGATGAATTACAGTATTGCTTATACGACATCCGAAGGTAAAAACTATTCAATTACGCAAAAAACATTTCTTGAGCAGAATGCAAAAACAATTCTTGCAAACAACATAAACATAAATAAATATCTCACCCAGTTATCACCTTTCAAGGTTTCTGCGCAAGAACGACCAGCGATAAATCCAGTCGGCCAGAACAAAAATAATCCGTCTGTAAAAAATACAGAAAAGATTCCTAATAAAACCAGTAATCCTGCTGCTTATATAATTATTTCCTTAATTATTTTAATATCGACATTCCTTTTTATTTCTGGAATTATTATGAAATTTGATATTTTTCGATCACACAGGCGTATATATATCTTTGTTACCGGTATGTTATTGATAATGATCTTCATTTTTCTCTTGTTTTCTGTTTTTAAATCAGCAAAAAATAGATTAGACAGTCAATCTCAACAATCAAATCCACAAACAAATGCTTCTTCCACACAGGCGGAATTGAATAAAATTGAACCTAGTAAGGGAAACGAGCAATCGTCTTTGGCCGTTACACTGCCGGATATCTCTGTAAAACAATGGGTATTTGCAAATAAACCAGTGACAAATGTTCCTTCTGCGAATGTGTATAGGCTAAAGGAGAATTATTCCATTCAGGAGGCAAAAGCTTTTATTAACAGATGGTTTCAATCAAGTAAATTCCAAAATAAAAACAGTCTGGTTGTTGCTAAGAACAGTCAAGGAGATCAATTTGATTTTCATATGGAAACGGGAGCATTTTCATATATTCTTAAAAACGGAATTTCTTTGAATACATCACTTGACCAATACATTCAAGCGCTTCCGATCTATGACCCGACATTAGTTATTGTCGCGCACTACAGGAAAAAAAGCATTCCTAACATAACATTTTATGAAATTCATAGGGATTGGAATAAAATTGGATTTCCTATTTTTAACTCCGTTGGTCTTCTCAATCATCCTGAAAATCAGACTTGGTCGACAGAAACATTCAGTACAAAACTTCCCAGTCCTCCGGATTCTGATGTATATCAAACATCAGACAATAGAGATGGGCTAAATCGATTTGATCATTTTAATACTTTAACTCTTGGAGTCGATGATAATAATAAAAAGATTTATTCTATTCAATCAACGCTTCGTCTATTTGAGAATCAGAAACCTGATTCAAAGAACCTTATCTCATATGATGAAGCAGTAAAGAAACTGGAAAACAATCAGTACAAATTTTTGCGGACAATTCCGTCTGGTCAAGGAACTGTTAATCTCACAAAAGTTTATGTGAATGGAAAGACATCAACAGATAAAGCAACTGTAGTAGAATCAATCATTGCTTATTTGGAAAGCCCTCTTCCTGGCATTCAGACATCATTGGAGCCGTATTATTTATTTAGAGGGTATTCCACACTTGCGAGCGGGTATCGTGTGAATTTTTATTCAGCGGTGCCAGCGATTTCTAGTAAACTTACATTTAAACCTTTTTCTTTTGACTCTTTGTTTAAACAAGTCTTTGCTGCTACTCCAATTCCTACTCCTGATTATCCTCATCTTTTAACCCAACAACAAGCCTTCTATAAAGTTACGCAGCCAGTTAGAGACAAAAGTCAGAGAATAGTTCAAGACAACATCGTCTACTATTATTTACCCACTCCAGTAGATAACGTTCCTTCGGGGTTATATTTACCATGCGTTGGAAGCGCAGATGACTGCGGAAAAAATTTTATTGACGAGCATTCTCCCAGTCTATTTATGTATGCCAAGGAAAATTCCCAGTTTATGATTCAGCCCCAAACAACAGTCACCTACGAAGATCCACCAATTGACAAAAATAGAAGATGGAATATAGTTGTAAAGGAAAATAATACGCTTGAGGTAAACGGGCTCCATCGTGACTTTCTGTATTATGAATATCAACCATTATTATTTGACAGGCCAACGGATGGTTGGGTAGTCAGGAAAGACCATCTTGATGAGTTTATTCATCTTATAGGAAAACAACTGAATCTAACCGAAAAGGAAGAAAAGCGATTGCGTTTTGAAATTCATTTCTCGAGTGATTCCATTGATAAAAACGATTTATTTGTTGGCCTCATTCCTCAAGGAGAAGTAGATACTAAATTACCTTTAGCTGTTAGTCCAAATGTAAAAAGAACATACCGTTACCATTTTTATATAAGCGGAAATATAGATACTGTTTATACCGTTCCACATCTTGATCCCATCCAGAGAGTAGATCCGCTACTTATTGAATTTGGGAGCGTTAAAGGAGAATAATCTTCTAGGCCTCTATTATTTGGTAAAATATATCTTACGTTATGGAAGATTTGAAATTGTTTCTTACGTTTGGAAAGGAATACTTTGTATCAAGGCTCATACATTTTGGCCGGAGCTTTGAAGGATTAAAAGACGTCATTGTCGCATTCCTCATTGTAAAAAGGGGAAAATATTCCTCTTCTTTTTTAAACACGTCTTTTTTTATGATCGTTGCCGCCGCAATTGTTGGAGGGCCGATTATTGCGGAAAACAATCCTTTTATCAACCAACTTGATCAAAAACAAGCTAATTATCAGGCCTCTGTCGTATCATACAATCCATACGGAAGTTCTTTGGGAACGGTTGTTTCGGTAAAGCCGAGGGATAAAATAGAAAATTATCCGGTGCGATCAGGCGATACATTAGCTTCAATCGCACGGAAATTTGACATTTCGGTAGATACGATCAAATGGGCAAATGATCTAAAAAGCGATACCATAAAACCCGGGCAAAATCTTAAAATTCCGCCGATTACCGGTGTTGTGCATACGGTAAAATCAGGAGACACTATTTATACGATCGCAAAAAAATATAAAACAAATGCACAAACTATCGTGAACTTTCCGTTCAATGATTTTTCAGATCTCGATACATTTACCCTTTCCGTAGGCCAAATTCTGTATGTTCCGGACGGAATACCTCCAGAGGAGCAACCGGTTATACCTTCAACACAGTTCTATGCACAGATTCAAGCGGGTGTTAAGGGCTCATCAAATTTTATCTGGCCAACTACCGGAGTGATTACCCAATACCCGGTTTGGTACCATATGGCGGTTGATATCGCCAATAATGCAGCGCCGCCTGTTTTAGCATCAGATACGGGAACCGTAACATTTGCAGGATGCATTCAGTATGGCTATGGATGTCATATCATTGTTGATCACGGAAATGGTTACCAGTCGCTTTATGGTCATCTTTCATCCATCGGTGTTTCTCCGGGACAGGTAGTAAACAAAGGCCAACAAATTGGAGTAATGGGGTCAACAGGACGCTCTACTGGAACTCATCTGCACTTCGAGATCAGAGCGGGAGGAACACTCTTGAATCCGCTTAACTTCCTAAAATAAGGGACGGACCTTGTAATTGAGTTCTTAAAAAGGGCTAAAAAGAATATAAAGCTTCTTTCTTAAGGAAACAGAAATTTTATAAATTGTTTTTATAGTTGGATTGGTTTTTCCTCGTTCAATAATACTTATATGCTTTTTACTAAGATGAGAAAGGAGCGCTAATTGTTCTTGAGTGATTTTCCTTAGTTTTCTAATTTTATTTATGTTATTGCCTAAAGCTAGTAAGATGCTTTTATCCATTAAAAAAGCTATTATATCGGTCTTAAAACAGACTTTTGTTGTATATAATCCATTGAAAATTGCAAGGTCCGTCCTTGTAATGTAAGTATGCCATCAAGGAATGTGCTTAAACAATATCTTTCACAAGGGTTGTATCATATATACAATCGGGGCGTTGAGAAAAGAAACATATTTATTGACGAACAAGATTATGGAGTTTTTCTCCATTATCTCAAATTATATCTCCTGTTAAAAGAAGATCTGATCAATGAGCTAAAACATAATAATAATGCTTTTGAAGAAATTTCACGGATTAAACGTATAAAAAACTATCATTTAAATATTAATTTGTTTTGTTACGTATTAATGCCTAATCATTTTCACTTGTTGTTACGGCAAAAAGAAAAATATGATATAGAAGGGTTTATGAGAAGTGTAATAACGAAATATGTTTTGTATTTCAATCATAAGTACAACCGAGTAGGTCCGTTATTTCAAGGAAGATATAAGGCGATTTTAGTAAATAAGGAACAATATCTATTATATTTAAGCCGGTATATTCATCGAAATCCGATAGAAATTTTGCCAAAAAAAGCCGAATTAAGTTATTATCCGTGGTCAAGTTATCCGATATATCTAAATAAAAGTAAACTGAAATGGGTTAATAAAGATATTATTTCTCGATATTTTTTAAGCGTCAGTAAATACAAGAATTATGTTGAAGATGGTACAAATAAAGAAGAAATATCTGACGAATTACATATAGATTTAAGTTAATAGGACAGTTCATTTACAAGGTCCGTCCCTTATCTTGCTTCAGGGGAAGCTTCTTTTGGTAGCTTGATCTTCGGCTCAATAGTTGGTTGGGGAGTCGGCAATGTCAACTGGCCGGGTTGCTGTTTCTCTGTCTCTTTTGTCGTTTGTTCTTCGGTTTTTGGCAGTTTTTTCTTAAACTCCTCGAGATCTTTTTGAGCTTTTTGAAAATCATTTTTATCGCGTTCAGGATTCAAAAGCGATACCACATTCTGCATTTCTGATACGGCCCGTTGATAATCGCCTTTTTGGTATGAACTCCATGAAAGATTGTAGTGTGCATTTGGCCAGTCCGGTTTTAACGAAACCGATTGCTCAAATAATTTAGTTGCTTCGTCATAATTATTCATTGAGTAATATACTCCTCCGAGATTTAACCGGTAGAGTGAATTTTGCGGATCAAGAACAATTGCCCGTTGATAGGCCGATATGGTCCACACGTCGGCTCCCTGGGCTACATTTAAGATATTCCGATATATGACCGCAAGATTTTCCCAGTTTGATGCTTTTTGAGGATTCAAGCTCACTGCAGCCTTTGCTTCGGCAATTGCCGCCTGGATAGCCTGCGCTACTGTTTGGCGATCCTGTTCGGAGAGTTGAGCTGGTTGTTTTTTATCGGCGCTCTGTTGGGTTAATTTGCTGGCAATATTATTTGCAATGAGTAAGTTTGTCTGCGCAAAATTAATGCGATAGCGTTCAATGAAAGGATTTACAATAATTGCCTGGCGTTCGTTGTCATACAAATCCTTCAGGTTATTACGAGTGATTCCATCAAGAGCGCGTTTGAAATCATATTCGCTCATGTAGCTTCTTCCAAGAAAATATCCTGCTCCGCCGATAAGGACAACGGATAATACAATAAAACCAAGATAGAATGGCATAAGTTCAGAGAGATCAAAGGTTTTCGCTTCATGGTGGGAATCTTTTGCCAAAAGAGAAAGCGTAAAAAAGAACAGGAAGAATACGGGCAAAGATGGCGGAAATACCACCATCATGAGGATGACAAATCCAAATGCGACAACCTCAAAAGAGAATCGTTTTAGCGCTATTGCCTTTTTAAGACCGCCGTATACGAGAATGGCAAAGGCGACAATGCCAAATAATCCTGTTTCGGTAAAAATATGGAGCACCGCCGAACGGGAAACGGTGAACGAGTTAATTTGCCAAAGCGGTGATTGATTATAAAGAACGTCTTTAACTCTGGTAAACATGGAAGCAAAGTTATCAACTCCGACACCAAAGAACGCAGAAAGAGGGTTTTTTAACACTTCAACCGCCGCGTACCACGAGAGGTTAAACGGAGTAAGAAGAAAGGCCTGCTGATTGGACCCTTCTGCCGGTTTCAAAAGAGTATAGACGGTGAGTGCGAGCGCAAGAAGATTTGAAATGAGAAGCAGTACATATGGCAAGGAAACCTTTTTTTTAGCCTCTTCATTTTTGATGATTTGTATGATTGCGTATAAAACGAAAAAACCGAGAACGATTGCCAAATCAAGCTGATTTCCCATAAGATTAAATGAAGGGCTTTTGAGAAACTGTATCGGTTGAGAGAGGGCAACCGACTTAAACGGCTGAAAGAAAAAAACAATAGTGACAAGCGAAAGAACAAAAGAAGACAAGGAAAGTACGGTTATAGCAGATAATTGTCTGATTGCATTAGTATTTCGTGAAAGATAAAAGTACATGAGGGCGAGTGAACCAAAAACGACAAGGCCTGAATTCGGGTTTAAGAACGCCTGAATTTTGTTAGGTGAGTTTATGACGATAGAAAGAATAATGGTAAGAAGGAATAAAACGACCGGTCCGTCAAACATGTTTTTTTGCCAAACAAATTTCCGTGAAACCAGAAGTTCTCCAAGAGAAAAAAGAAGCAGAGCGAGCCCGCCGAATGCAAGAAGATAGAGCTTATTGGTAATAAAAAACTCCTGAGTTGTGGGGAGAAAAAATAATGGGAAAAGAAAAACGATAATTGATATTAAGATAAGTTTTATATTTTTTTGCATAGTATTAGTCTAAAACGAATAATCATAATTTGCAATACGAATTATGGTATTGTACAACTTGAATCTCTGAATATTTTCTTTTTTGGCGGAGCTCCGAATGTGGCGCAGTTGGCATTCGTGTTGCACTCTGACAAATTACCACAGGAGAGGCAGTTCATATAGGTATCCCAGCAGTAGCGGAATGAGCTCCCGCAGCTGTTTGGAGAACTTCCTTCGCAGCATCCCTGGAAATCAGCAAAAATTTTATTTTTATCAGGGCAATTGATAAGACAGGTTGAGTAACCGATACAGGAATTACAGTCATAGACACCGGTACCGGAATTATAAAACGCACAGAAGAAATTATTGCTCCGTTGGAGATCAACATTCGGACTCGATACGCCATAGTTGTAAACATACGGATAAGGAGGGCCGCAACTGTTTTTAACACACCCAACTTCTTCAATGACAGGATCGCTCGTAATTCCCAATACCGTATAAAGACGGTACCACGTAGGACATGAGTTATTATCCGTTTGGTAGAGGTATTTTTTAGTAGGGTATTGGGGATGACAGGGAAGTTCCGGAATATATGATTTAATAGCGTTTGGAGTACTTGTTTTGCCGCAAATATGGCATTGGTATGTTCCATCGCCTGAAGGATTTGAGGGAGGATCATAACATACCTCGCTTGCTTTCGGATAGCACCCTTTGTCGTTATAAAAATCTTCGAATACCTTACGTAGTTCTGATAAATCGTGTTTGCTTTTTGCATCCCACCCTTTTTTTATTTGGCCAAAAGGGTTAAATATCACGATGCCGATGATCGCCAGTACGGCAATCATTGCCATGACGATCAATGTTTCAACAAGCGTAAGGCCTTGTTCTGACAGCCTATTTTTATATGTCATAGTTATGGGCAAGAAGTAGTTAGGGCTCCGTTTGTGTCATTACAGTCGACAGTGATCGGTTGTACAAGATCTTTTACCCGGCGCCATCCTGCTCCAGGCGTTGTAAGGGATTCTTGTGTGGTTGTCGATGCAGGATATCCGTCAGAATCACTGTCGTACATCCACAGATATGATTTGCGTATTTTTGCACCTCCGGATTTATTTATGGCAATGGATGCTCCTGGAGGAAGAACAATTTTGTTTCCGGGATTAAATACGATGGTTTGATTTGAGTTAATGGTCAATGTCCGATTTGCAGTAAGAGTCATATCACCATTTTCCAATCCATTCACTTTTCCGAAAAATGCACAGCTTGAAAGAAGGGAAAGATTTGCGTTTGCGTTAGGTTTTGTACAGGAATAGGGATTTTGGGAATAATTTACCCTTACGTTTGTTAATGTGGGCGTCGATGTTCCCGGCCCGGTTAATGATACTTTGTAATAGAAAAGGGGAACATTCCATCCAAGAGGTGACAGGTCAATTGTGTTGGTTCCCGTGCCTAACGAATTAGATCCGCTCAATGTTCCGTCATTTTTATACCAATTGCTGGCATTCTGGCTGAATTGGATCGATGCCGTAGTGTTTACAGGAAGAGAGGAAAGAGTATAGGTAAGAGAGGCGATTGAAATGACAGGAGTAGTGACGTTGGAAAGGAGATTATTTGATTTGAATGTTCCTGATGTCTGATAAATGTTGGCGACTTGAGTTGCTGTCGCTGCGGGACTCGTTGTTCCTGATAGAGTAGAGTAAACAATCGCGATTTTTCCCGTACCTCCTGCAGTTCCAGCAGATCCTGCGCTTCCTGCTGCTCCGGTTGGTCCGCCTCCACCATTATTGCCACCGTTTGCGCTACCGGTACAACCACCGTTACTTGGTGCACCACCACCTCCACCACCACCACCTCCACCTGCACCTGCACTACCAGCTCCACCTGGTGATCCACCTGATGCTGTTATAAGATTTGTTCCAAGAGTATTTGTTACCGCGTATATTGAAATAATACCGGGACCACCTCCACCACCACCACCTCCACCACCACTTCCGCTTCCACCTTTTCCACCTCCACCACCACCACCACTTGATCCTCCATCTCCTCCCATACCTCCACCACCACCACTGCCTCCAGTAGGTCCATTTACACCATTAAGTCCTGGTGATCCAGCAGAGCCATTTGAAGATACGCTGCCGGCAACGGTTAATGCATTTGCGCCAATATAAATAATTCCACCACCTGTACCACCAGTTCCACCACTTCCGCCAACAGTTCCTGTATTGCCGTTTGCACCACCACCACCATTTGAGCCAGCTCCACCGGTACCACCGCCTCCACCACCTCCACCGGCTCCTCCTCCAGAACCAGTACCACCTGTACCACCGTTACCACCTCCACCACCACCACCAAGAAGCATGGTAGAGAAGTTTGTTATACCTGCTCCAATAACCGAACTGTTTGTTCCACCAGTACTGGCTGCTCCTCCTCCAGAACCAGTTCCTGCTCCTCCGGCCGTTCCTCCGACTCCTGCATATCCGCTTCCTCCTGTTCCACCGTTTCCACCGGCACAACCACATCCTGGTGCAGCTCCACCACCTCCACCACCTCCACCACCACCGTTGGCAGCGCCATTTCCATTACCGGCACCGCAATATTGACCACCGCCTCCACCACTTCCTCCACCCCCTGCGCCACCTGCTGCACCGCCTGCTCCACCTCCACCTCCACCACCACCGGTAAATCCTTTTCCAGTCATAGTAATAGTTCCACCATTCTGAACATTTATGGTGCCGGCAGCCCTGAATGCGAGAATTCCCCCCGTTGATCCATTCCAAGCTGATGCGGTAAGGGTTGTACCGTTGGGAACAGTAACATTGTTCCAGTTATGGACCCGTATAACTTGTCCACCTGAAGCATAGGTATTCGTCAGCGCAGGGGTAATATTAAGGAGGCCGCTTCCAACAGACGATACTGTTCTAAATTCATAGTTTCCTGCTCCAGTTCCAGTCATCTGGATAATCATCACTTCTTGATTTGCCGCAAAGCCGGCTGTTGAAGAAACATTTACCACTGTTCCTCCGGCAGGGGAGGATGATGAAATGGCGGATTTGACATCGTCAGCGTTTTGCGTACCTGCTACGGTGAGATCTCCTTCTGCACCTGTTCCATTATTGATGTTTTTGAGTAATCCGGCCTGCCCGCCGCCAATCTGATAATTCGAGGAATTTGTCACATCTATATTTGAAATATCTGAATAGAGATCTTGTTTATTTGGAGTTTTATTGTATAGAACGTCAGCATAGTTAAAAACAGGAGTACTGATGCCATTACCGGTAAGCGCAATTTTGTAATAGAAATTAGCGCCGCTCCATCCTAAAGCAGTAAGATTGATTGTTTGATTCGTACCGACAGACAAGGTATTAGTTCCTCCTAGTGTTCCTGAAGAATTGTACCAGTTGGTTCCATTTTGACTGAATTGAAGAGTTGCCGATGATCCTCCGGGAAGAGACGATACGGTATAGACAAATCCGTCGATTGTAGTGATAGTTCCACCTGCCACAGAAGCTAAAAGATTAGTGGATTGGATTGTCGCAGTGGTATTATATACTGTTTGTTGAGATCCAACAGAAGAAAAAGTTCCAGGAGAGTTTTGATTATTATATGAGGTTTTTACCCAATTGGCGTCTTGAGCGTTTGTTGAAATGCGTAATTCATCTATAGTGCCAGCGTTTGGATAAGGACTAAAATCACTTCCTACAACTGGCGTTACGCCACCTTGAATATTTTGTCCACTTACTTGATTCCATGCATCTTGTATTTTACTGCTAACTCCATCAATGTAAAGCGAAGTACCAGAGAATAATCCGTTTCCATTATATGAGGCAACGAGATGATGCCAACCATTAGATATGTTTCCTGTTCCTTGCCAGGTTCCACCTAAAGTTGCACAACCATTACTACAATCCCAAATTAAAACGAGATTTAAGTAAGGACCTGGTGCTAAACGGAATATCCACCCTTTAAAATTACCAGAGCTTTGAACTTTTTCTACGATTGATTGATAATTACTATTATTTACAACATTAACCCATGATTCGATGGTAAAAGGTTGATTCCATGCAAAATCAAAATAACTTTGGTTGGCAAGTGTAAGAGGAGTAGTCCCAGAAAAACTAGTTCGACCATTTAGAATTTTTCCCGTTGTTGCGGTAGTTGTAGCATTTGTTCCAGTACTCGCATATGCGGTTGAATCAGAAACATTTCCTGATGCCTCCTGCAAATGCCAGACGCCTCTATAATTTGCATTCCACGTCCCAGTTTTATTCTGTTGTGCAGCAGCTCCGGCATTTCCATAGTACATATAGATAGATCCACCAGCTGAGAGGGTAGGTACGTTTACCCAAGCGGTTAATGCACCTGTAGAATTGTTATAACTTTCAATTTCATGATTAAGCTTTGTCACTCCATCTGACGCAGTAAATAAAATATCATTTCCTGAAGCTTGTGCAAGTGATTGAAGACTTGCATCGGTAATACTGATTAATACAGGGAAATTAGTTTGTGATGCGGGTATAAGAGCTGTATTTGAAGTAAACGTAATTGCTTTTCTATAGAGCCAGGATGTGTTATACCAATTCGACGTAGTTGAAATTGTTCCTTGTCCGCTTCCGATAGTATAATTTGATGATGAACCAGTATTAATATTATTGGTGTTTGTGTAGGTATCATCAGTATAGGGGATAGCGATCCCTTGAGAATAGTTTAGTTTTACTCTTTGTAATGTCGGTGTTGCCGTTCCGTTACTCGTCATTGTGATTTTATAGTAAAAGAATGGAGTAGTCCATCCTAAAGCGCTTAAATCAATTAAATTATTTTCTCCTGTTGAAAGCGTATTGGAACCATTCAAGTTTCCGGCATTATCAAACCAGCTGTTTTTATTTTGACTAAACTGAATAGAAGTACCCGTATTAGCGGGTAGAGCAGTAAGGGCATAATTGAAATTATCAAGCGATACAAAACCAGTAACGCCAGTTATGAGATTGTTCGACACGATAGTTGAAGTGGTGTTGTACGAACTGGAAGTGTAATTGACAGATACATCGTCCAAAAGCGGTGTAGCAGTAGTATTTCCTCCAAAAGCAACTTTGTAATAAAAATTCGTTCCACTCCAACCAAGTGCAGCTAGAGAAATGGAATTATTAGCACCCGTTGTTAGCGTATCAGTCCCTCCAATAGTTCCGGCTGAATTTTTCCATGTTGAACCATCCTGACTAAACTGTATAGTGGCAGTAGTACCGGCTGGTTTTGAAGACAGGTTGTAAACAAAGGAAGAAATGCCATTATTAGCTATACCAGACAAAAGATTAGTAGAAACAATTTGACCTGAGGCAGCAAAAGCTGGTGTTAAATAACGGATTATGACAATACCAGAGCCACCATTACCTGGGCTTTGTCCACAAACGTTTGATTGACCACTGGCTCCACCACCCCCACCACCCAGACCATTGGTTCCCGATGCTGAGTTTGCGCACTGGTATCCTGCAGCTCCTCCTCCGCCTAGACCTCCGGCTCCTCCGGCTGCTCCTGTTTCATGTCCACCACCCCCACCTCCACCGGCATAATACGTTGAAGCTCCTGATATGGATGATAAATATCCATTTCCACCCGCGCCTCCTGAGCCTGAGTTTCCATTTGCTCCATTTGCGCCTCCACCACCTCCACCACCAGCATTCATGTTCCAGGCTGTTCCTCCATTACCACCTTGATTTCCACCAGCTCCGGCACCTCCCCATCTTCCCCCTCCACCACCCGAGCCACCTACGCCTGCACCTCCGTTATCACCACCGCCATTTCCTCCGCCATTTGCCGTATAACCAAGGGCAGAAGAAGCTCCGCCTACTCCTCCCGCACCACCTCCACCACCTATGGAAATACCATATCCCGTAGCGCTAACGCTCGTTGAGGTAGCTACAACTCCTCCTCCGCCTCCACCGCCTCCGCCTGCCCATGTTCCTCCTCCTCCTCCGCCTCCAACAATCAATGTATCAACGTTGAGAGCTATGCTTGGTGTGAACGTTCCATTTGCTGTAAATGTATGGATAGTATATCCGCCGGATGTAGTAATGGTTCCACCTGTTGCAGGAGTGCCACTATATGCAGCAAGTTTAGTTTGACCTCCTGTGACCTGATAGCTTGAGGAAGCACCAGTATTAATTTTTGTGGAATCTG
>Ga0334722_10000367_pt1 | contig 68306 bp, 65 predicted proteins | sample C3_bottom_MG_FD_207210 | JGI IMG/M metagenome (GOLD analysis project Ga0334722, IMG submission 207210) | Sediment microbial communities from Yellowstone Lake, YNP, Wyoming, USA - C3_bottom | ecosystem: Environmental > Aquatic > Freshwater > Lake > Sediment | place: USA: Wyoming | collected... | reverse complement strand
CGGTGGTCCATGCCCCCTTCGGCGCGTATCCCGGCGCGATGCCGGCGCGGTACGAGATCGATCTCGAACACGTGGACCGGCTGAACGCCATCCGCACGGACGAACAGATGGGGAATTATCTCGAGGAGAACATCTACTCGGTCGCCGACCACGAAGAGTTCCTCGACCGCAGGGTCGGGGCGAAGCGGATGCGGGAGCTGCGCCGCCGCGCCACCATAATCGAGGGATACCGTTAACGGCTTTCGGTACGGCAGGAGATGCGTCCTGAAAGGTGCAGACGCTTTCAGGGGACATACCTGGTGTAAACCCGGGATGCAGGGAAGGTGTGTCCCCTGCCCAGTGAGGGGTTGGTAGATGCCGCGCACGATCGAGTTCACCGACACGGAGTTCATGATCGCCCAGGGCGCCCGCCTCATCGAGGACGGCAAGACGATCTTCGTCGGGTGGGGCATCCCGCAGGTGGTCGCCATGCTGGCGCAGAAGCTGTACGTCCCCAACGTGACCCAGTTGTTCGAGTTCGGGGCGATCGGGCCGCAATCCGTCCTGCCCTTCGTCCGCGGAACGATGGGGGGGCCGCAGAACACGTACCGGTCGCTGCAGTGGCTCAACATGAACTGGGCCTTCTCGTACTCCGCCACGGGCTACATGGATTACGGGATGCTGGGGGCGCTCCAGGTCGACCCGTACGGAAACATCAACTCGACCCACCTCGGCGGAACGTTCGCGAAGCCGGAGCGCAGGTTCGCCGGGAGCGGGGGAGGGAACCAGGTGGCCTCGCACTGCTGGAAGACGATCATCGTCATCAAGCACGAGGGGCGCCGTTTCGTCCCGAAGGTCGACTTCCTGACTTCCCCCGGGTACCTCGACGGTCCGGGGGCCCGCGAGAAGGCGGGGCTGCCCCGCGGCACGGGCCCCCATCGCGTGGTCACCTCGAAGGCGCTGTTCGGGTTCGACGCGAAAACCCGCAAGATGACCCTCCTCTCGGTCCTCCGGGGGCTTTCGGTGGAGGAGGTCGTAAAGGATATGGCGTTCCGCCCCCTGCTGGCCCCCGAGATCGGCGAGATCCCGCCGCCGACGGACGACGAGCTCCGCGTGCTGCGGGAGGAGATCGACCCCGCCCGGTTCATCATCCGCGGCGAGAAGATGACCGCGATCTCCTGACGCACCAGCGGCGCCCCCCTCCGCGTTGAACCGTTTGGCCGAATGATATACTGTTCTCCCATGCGGAGAAGTGTCTTCATCAAGACGTTCGGGTGCCAGATGAACGCCGTGGACTCGGCGAGGATGTTCTCGCTCCTGTCCTCAGCGGAGTACCGCCCCGCCGCCACCCTCGAGGAGGCGGACCTCGTCCTCCTCAACACCTGCAGCATCCGCGAAAAAGCCGACCAGAAAATCTACAGCGATCTCGGGACGTTGCGCCGCTGGAAGCAGCGCCGCCCGGGACGGCTCGTCGGAGTCGGGGGATGCCTCGCGCAGCAGGACGGGGAGGCGGTCCGGGAGCGGGCTCCCCACGTCGACATCGTCTTCGGTACCCACAATATCGCGAACCTTCCCGAGATGGTCCGGAGGGCGGAACGCCGCCTCCCGACGCTTGCTATCGGGATGGAAGAGGGGATCACGCACTGGGACGTCGTTCCACACCTGCCCGCCGGCGCGGTCTCGGCGATGGTCGCCATCATGCAGGGATGCGACAACTTCTGCGCCTACTGCGTCGTCCCCCTGGTTCGTGGGCGCGAGGTGAGTCGCCCGTCGGAGGATATCCTCTCGGAGGTCCGTGCTCTCGCCGGGCGCGGGGTGACGGAAGTCGTCCTGCTGGGACAGAACGTCAACTCCTACGGAAAGAAGGAAGGGGAGATCCCGTTCCCGGAGCTGCTGCAGCGGATATCCGGGATCGAAGGGATATCGCGGATCCGGTTCATCACCTCCCACCCGAGGGACCTGGATGACCGGACGATCCGGCTCTTCGGGGAGATCGAGACCCTCTGCCCACACGTCCACCTTCCGCTGCAGTCCGGCTCCGACCGCGTTCTCGCGGCCATGGGACGGGGCTACACGCGCGGGGAATACCTCGCGAAGATCGAAGCGCTGCGGGGAGCCCGCCCGGGGATGGCGTTCTCTTCCGACTTCATCGTCGGTTTCCCGGGGGAGACGGAGGACGATTTTCAGGAGACCCTCTCCGTCATGGGGGAGGTCCGGTACGACTCCTCGTTCTCGTTCCGCTTCTCCGCCCGCCCCGGAACCCGGGCGGCGGAGATGAAGGAAAAGGGCGACCCGAACGTGGCGGGCGAGCGATTGCAGCGCCTGCAGGAGCTCCAGGCGACGCACACCCGGGAACGCCTCTCGGCGCATGTCGGTCGGGAGGTCGCGGTTCTCGCCGACGGAACGAGCGCGAGGGACCCGAGGATGCGTTGCGGCCGAACCGCCTGCAACAAGACGGTGAACTTCACTCCCGGGAGCGGCGAAGGGCCGATCCGGTCCGTCCTCGTGACCGGGGCGGGGGCCCACTCCCTTGTCGGGGAAGAGAGGGCATCCCATGCCTAAAGAGGTCATCGTGGCCGGCGTCACCGTGGATCCCGTGACGAAATCCCCGATTGTCGTCCTTCGGGACCCCGAGACAGGCAACGTGGTCCCGATCTGGATCGGCCTGCTCGAAGCCAACGCGATCGCGCTGGCGCTCGAGGGGACGGAGCTGCCGCGGCCGATGACGCATGACCTCATGAAGTCGATCCTCGATGCCACCGGAACGCTGCTTCGGAGCATCGAGATCGCGGATATCCGCGAAAACACGTACTACGCGATCCTTTACCTCGAAGGGAACGGGGAGAGCGTGCGCGTGGACGCGCGTCCCAGCGACGCCATCGCCCTTGCCCTGCGCTGCGGCGCGCGGATCCTGGTATCCGAAACGGTCCTCGCGCAATCCTCGATCCCCGCCCCCACGGCGTCCGAAGGCGGTGAGAGGGACAAATGGAGCGAGCTGCTCGAGAAGTTGGACCCAGAGCAGTTCAGCAAGTACAAGATGTAAGGCCCCCCGGCAACGATGAAAACTTCCCGGATACTGATCTTCGAGGAACGGCCCTCACCCGGCAGGGAGTTGCGGCTCAATCTCCTCGATCATGCCGTCGAGTTCGACTTCCGCGATCCCGCGAAGGAGAACCTCGATACGATCGACCTCTACTCCTACGCCGCGGTCGTCGCCCCGGTCGAGTCCGCGCGGGCCGCACTGATCGGCGTCCTGTCGGACGCGAAAAGGTACGGAGGCCCGCTGTTCCTGTACCGCGGTGAACCGCCGGTGCACGAGGTCGCGCGATGGGTCATCTGGGGTTCCCCATCCCACGGCGGGCCGGATGGCCCGGTGGCCGACCGCCTCCTCGCGGAAAGCCTCGAGTACTACTCGATGGCGTCCATGTACCAGCAATGCCTCGAAATGATGTCCACGCAGGACGAGGAGAAGCTGCTGGCCCAGATCACGGAGACGTTCGTCAACGCCCTCGCCGCGGAGAGCTGCGTCATCTGGCTGGCTTCACCTTCCGATCCGGACGAGATGCTGATCGCCTCCGTGCGCGGGGTGATCGGGATCGACCGGGAGGGGTCCCGTTTCTTCCTTTCGCGCTCGGACACGGCGGAGGAGGTCTGGAAGGGAGATCCGTTTGTTGTCGCGACGGGGGGAGTCTCGAGCGGGGAGAGGGGCGTCCGCAACGCATCGAACCTCTTCGTCCCGCTCCTTCACCAGGGAAATCCGATCGGTCTCGTGAAGCTTGGCGAGCGGAACGACCGGAAGCCTTACGGTGAGCGGGAGCTCCACATGGCCCGGATCATCGCCGACTACGCCGCCGCCGCCCTGAACACGGTCAACCGCCTCGGGCGGATCGAGAAGGTTTCCCTGCGCGACCCGGAGACCGGTGCCTACTCCGCGGCGTTCCTCGCCGACTATTTCGAGAAGGAGCGGTACAAGGCGGGCCGTTTTCGACGTCCGCTCTCGGTCGTGTTCCTCGTCGTCGAGAACTTCTCCTTCCTGATGGAGCAGACGCGGGAAAGCATCGTCGTCGGAGCGCTGACGTCGATGGTCGACGCGGTCCGCCGGGCGGTGCGGGATTCCGATCTCGTCGCGCGGGAGGAGGCGAACCGGTTCTGCATCGTCCTTCCGGAGACCGACGCCTTCGGAGCCTTGCTCGCCGTTCGACGGCTCCGGAAGGCGGTGAAGGAAAAGTCCCGGATCCAGTTCCTCGGCACGGAGTTTTTCCTCCAGCCGTTCTTCATGTCCGCCACCTGTCCGAGGGACGGCCGGGACTTTCACGAACTGCTGCGCGTCGCCGAGGAGAAATTCGCGCGGCAGCAGAAGAGCCCGCTGCATCGCATGCGTCTCGCCGATCGTCCGTTCTGGGACGCCTTCGAGATCCTTGTCGGGAAGCGGGAGCATTACGAGATCCTCCGGAAAGGGGAGGACGTCCCGTACTTCCTGCGATTCCGGAAGGACCTCGGACGGAACGCCCACTTCTCCGTCCCTCGTGAAACATGGCTGCGGATCCTCGAATCGGTGGCACAGGACGTCGCCGTGAACTCCGAGGATCGTGGTCTCGTCATCACCGCGGGGCCGACCCCGGAGATCTACAAGCAGATCTTCCTCTCGTACAAGGCTTCCATCCCGCACCACAGGAACGTCTATGTCGTCGGCCAGTCGGGCGGCACCCGGTTCGACTCGAAAAACCTGATGTACGTCGCGACCGAGGACGAACTGCTGAAAGACCGGGAGTTCGTTTTGTATCTGAAGGAGGGTGGCGCGTACGGTTTTTTCTGCGCCGCCCGGGGGAACGATGTCGAGGGGTTCAACACGGCCGACGAGTCGCTGGTCGAGGCGATGCTGGAGAAGGCCCAGGATATGTACCAGTTGCAGGGGAATTTCTAAGTGGCGACGACCGCTGAGATCAAACGCGTCCTGATCGCCGACCCCTCCGACAAGTCCCGGCAGGCGCTGTCGACGTACCTTCGCGAGAAGGGGCTGGAGATCATCGAGGCGGCGGACGGGAGCAAGGCGCTCGCGGAGACCCTCCTGCGGAAACCGGATATCCTCCTGCTCGACCTTTCGGTCCCGATCCTCGCGCCCGAGCGCCTGGTCCAGATCCTGCGGAGCAACCCGAATACCCGGTCGATGCCGGTCTTTTTCCTCAGCGACCTGGAGCAGAGCGTGTCGGGGTTTCGCCAGGGGGTGGACGAGTTCATCCGCAAGCCGTTCCACGAGGAGGAGATCCTCCTGCGGATCCAGCGGTCGCTCTACCAGGATCCGCTCTCCGAGGCACTGACCGGGGATTCGGAGATCAGCGGCAACCTGAGCCAGATCTTCCTGCCCGACCTGTGGCAGATGCTCGCGATGAACCGGAAAAACGGGATCCTTCAGGTCGAAACGGAACACATCTCGGGGTCGGTGTACATAGAGCGGGGAGAGATCATTTCCGCCGTTACCCGGAACATCGCCGGAGAGAAGGCCCTGTTCCGGCTCATTCCCCTCAAGGAGGGAAAGTTCCGCTTCCTCCCCGGAAAGGTCGGCGTCCGCCGGACCATTTTCACGCCGAGCCAGCAGGCGATCCTCGAGGGGATGCGGCAGGACGACGAACTCCGAAGGCTCGGGAACACCATTCCGCACCTGACGGACGGCGTTGCCGTCGTCGCGGAAGCCCATGAGATCGCCGCCGCCGGCGGAGTAACACGCGAGATTCTTCTGCTGGCGGAGTTCTGCGCCACCGTCGAAGAGATCGTCGACAACTGCGGATTCCCCGACCTCGCGGTTTATGATGCCCTGATCGCGCTACGGACCCGGGGAGTCCTGCGGTTCGGGAATTTCGACGCGCGCCCCCGGAAGAGCGAATTTCTCCCGCCCGAGGACCTGGCCCGTCTTCGGGCTCGGCTCGAGGACACCGGTTCGGGAGCGGGGGAGACGTCGGGGCAGATCGTCTTTTACCTTCCGGACCCTTCGCTCCTCGAGGGATTGCTGATGGCCCTCGGGAAATTCCGTGACTTCGAGGTGGACAACGTGTTCTTCTCGCTCCGCCGGAAGGAGGGAGTCCCCGCCGGGATGTTCGGGCGCCTCCGCGTGGGGGAGAAATGCTCGATCCGTCTTTACGCCTTTCCGTATCAGCGCGTTCTTTCCCCGCTCTGGTACACTCTCGCGCCCTCTCCGTTGGGGATCGTCGTCTTCCTGAAGGACGAGATGTCCGGATCACTCGAGAGCCTGATGGCGGTATCGGACTACACCCGCGGCGTCTCCGCCCGGGTCGTGCTTGCCGTCATGGGAAATTCCTTCGCGGACTTCGGCATCGGAGAGAACACCCTCCGTCTCTTCCGGAACCGGGTGGAGCGACTTGGCTGCGCGCTGAAAGTCCGCGCCATGGAACAGGTCACCGCGGAGGAGATCCGCGACTCCCTCGCCGCGGTCATCCGGCAGTTCCTGGAGGGAGAGGAGAGCACCTGAACGTGGGACCCATCGCCTGACCCATCTGGTATACAATGCAAAATCATCGAATCGCCAAGGAGAGACCGCAGAGATGGCAGAGAAGACCGGTTTAAGACGTCGGGACCTTAAGGGGCCCGACGAATTCATTTCCTCGTTCGGACGAATCGTCGCATGGTGCAAGGAGAACCGCTCGAAAGTCGCCATCGGGGCGATCGGCGTGGTCGCCGTCGTCGCGCTCGCGCTCGGGACCCGGGCGTACCTGCAGTGGGAGGAAAACAAGGCAGCCCGCGACCTGTGGCCGACCCTGAACCGTGCGCAGGATCTCCTGCAAGCCCCGTTCGCGGCGGACCCTTCAAAACTGGCAACCGTCGAGCAGTTCCTCGAGGGGCACGTCAGCAGGCATCCGAACACGCGCGCGACCGTGTACTCCTTGTACTACCTCGGAAGCATCGCTTTTGTCCGCGGAAATCACGATCTCGCGATCACGAGATTCCGGGCGGGAATCGCCACCGGAAAAGAGGTCGGGATCATGAGGTATCTCCTTCGGCAGGGGATCGCAAATTCCCTCGAGGCGAAGGGAGACTTCGCCGCCGCGGCCGCCGCGTACCGCGAGGCCGGGGCGGTCGCCGAGGCGGGCATGAAGACCCAATCAAGGCTGGGCGAGGCGCGCGTCCTTGGACTTTCCGGGAAAAAGTCCGAGGCGGCGGCGCTGTACCGCCTGATCCTCAAGGAGACTCCGGAAACTCCCCTTCGGGAACTGGTCGAAATCCAGTTGGCGCAGACGGAGTAACCTCCGCCCGGGGGCATCGCGCGGATGAAGCTTCGGGTCTGTTTCCTCTGGCACATGCACCAACCGTATTACAAGGACCCGGAAACGGGATCCTACATCCTTCCGTGGGTCCGGCTTCACGCGATCAAGGATTATGCGGCGCTTCCGGTGATTTTCCGCGGACACCCGGGCGTACGGCACACGGTCAACCTCGTTCCGTCGCTGCTCGTGCAGGTCCGGGATTACGTGGAAAACGGCGCGGAGGACCTCTTCCTCTCGGTATCCCGCAAGAATGCCTTGGATCTCACGAAAGAGGAGAACGAGTTCCTCCTCCGGAACTTCTTCTCCGCCTACGCCCCCACGATGATTCTCCCGCAGCCGCGGTACGCCGAGCTCTTTCGCGGGCACGAAGCCGCGCTTCGCTCCCTGCGGGGGAAAAACGGCGGACCCGGCGGGTACGGGGCCTCGGAATACACCGATCTCGCGACCCTGTTCAACCTGACCTGGTTCCATCCGCTCTTCCGGGAGGAGGACCCTGAACTCTCCCGCCTTTGGCGCAAGGGAAGCCGATTCACGGAACGGGAGAAGCGGTATGTGCTCGATCACCAGATCGAGGTGATGGGGCGGGTCTTCGATGAGTACCGTAAGCTCTCCCGGGAAGACGGGGGCGAACTTTCCTCCTCACCGATGTACCACCCGATCCTGCCGCTCCTGATCGACAACCGATCCGCACTCGACGCTCTCCCGGGGGCTGCGCTTCCCGGTCTGCCGTTTTCCTGGCCCGCGGACGCCCGAATCCAACTGGAGCGGGGGAGGGGAGTGTTTCACGACCTCTTCGGATCGGACCCTGCCGGGTTGTGGCCCTCGGAAGGTTCGATCAGCCCCGCTACCCTCGAAATGGCCTCCGAGGCCGGTTTCCGCTGGGCCGCGACGGACGAAATTCTCCTTGCGCGGGCGTTCGGAAAACCTGTGAGGAGGGATCAGGAAGGGATCCCCATCGAGCCGGACTGGTTTTATCGCCCCTACGCGGCGGTGACCAAGAGCGGATCGATCCCCGTATTCTTCCGGGACCACCACCTGTCCGATCTGATCGGCTTCGAATATTCCCGTTGGGATGCGCACGATGCCGCCAACAATTTTATTCATAATATCAAGCGAATACATGATCGTATCTCATCCGGCGGATCAGGTGGATCCGAAAACGAGTACGTCATCCCGGTCATCCTGGACGGCGAGAACGCCTGGGAATATTTCCACGATTCAGGGGTGGCGTTTCTAAACATATTATTTAGCAAACTTGAACAGTTAAAACCGAATATCGAATTCATCACATTGTCCGATGCACTCGATGAGATCCGGGAGATCCGGGAACTTCCCACCATCCCCACCGGATCCTGGATCGACGGCACGTTTCATATCTGGATCGGGCACCCGGAAGACCATGCCGCATGGGAAATGCTCTCCAGGGCTCGCGCCATCCTGGCATCGAAATCAAAGATGTATTCAAATGCAGGGAAGGAAGACCCCCCCGACCTGAAGAAGGCGCTGGACTATCTCCTCGTCGCGGAAGGCTCCGACTGGTGCTGGTGGTACGGAGACGACCATTACACGCCGCACGGTCCCGAATTCGACCGCCTGTTCCGCCACAATATAAAAGCTGCGTATAAGGCAATGGGTGTTACGCCTCCGGATTCAATTGATATTCCAATTATTAAAACCGAGAAAATCGTCCAGGAAAAGAATGTGATTCCTGCACCAAGATCCTACATTCAGCCTCGTATCGACGGCGTGGTGACATCGTATTTTGAATGGAATTCAGCAAGGAAGGTCGTTCCGACCCCGGGATTCGGCGCGATGCATCGTGCCGGGCACATCATTCTTTCCTGTTTCTATTACGGGTTCAGCGTCGATGAGGTCTTTTTCCGATTCGACCTGGACAAGGTGTCCGTTGAAAATGTCCATGAGGTTGAACTTGAGATCCTGTTCCAGGAAAAATCCGTCAAGTTCCGTTCCATCCTGGATCCGATCAACAACAGTTTCACCTTTTCCTTTCTGAACATCGATGAATCCGTTTGGGAAATGTCGCCCCGGCAAGTCGCGCCGAACGGTCCCGGGCTCGTCCGCGCCGCCTTCGGAAAGGTCCTGGAGATGGCGATTCCGTTCGAATCGCTCGGTTGCGGCCAGGATGAACGACTCGAATTCTTCGTGACGATCCAGATTCCGGGATCGTTCGGGGAGCGCTGGCCGATCTACGGAACCTTTTCCGCCGAACTTCCAGGAAAGGATTTCACGGAGAGGATGTGGCAGGCCTGAGAAAAACGGTCCAGCCGGGAATAGTACGTCCGGTCGGGAAGATGTCGTATTTTCTAACATCATTTCTGTGTAAATAATTTCCCATTAAGACACTTCCTTTTCACCTTAGGCGATTACTAACAATAATATTGCCTTTTACAACAAGCACTTACGTACACCTAATCCAATGGCGCAAATATTGCTGAAATTTTCGAAAGATCTGAGGAGGATGCTATGGCAGAGCTCGGGAAAGACGGTTGGTTGATAAAGGGGTCTGCTTGGAACGAGGAGGAGGTTCGTCAAGAAAAAATGGGCAAGGAACCGGAACGGATTCCGTTAAAAACCGTTATGGTCTACTGGATGGATCAAAAGGCCATGCGGAAAGAACCCATCGGGATACTGACGGAACGACGAAAATTAGAACGAGATAATAACAACGCTATCGGCATGTTGCGCCTGGCTCGGAAAGTATTTGCCAAGACGGAGGAAGAGGCGAAAAGGATTGTCATCGGAGAGTACGTTTAATATCGACGACAAGCCGTCCACGGATCGTCGATAGTTCATTCCACCCCCTGTTTCGTCAGTGTCCGGTAATGTATATTATGTCAAATCATGGCAAGAAAAGAAAAATCATCGCTTCCGCGCGATCAGGAACTCCCATCCCATAAAAATTGGGTCCACCCTCTTCACGAGAAGATCGCACAAATCGCGGACTTTCGGGATCCGTTCGAGGTACGGGATCTTCGGAAAAAGTCCCGAAGATTGCGCCGGGATCGACAGGAAGTCGAACAGAAAATCCCGGCTGATCTCGAAACGGAAATCGACGCGCGTTGTGCGCGTTCCCGGCAGCGATTCGAGGCACGAAACGAGATCCCCGATCGGGACCGCGCCGTACTGGTATTTCTGGTCGGGGAACGCCTTCCGGATCGCGTCCTCCCCACGTTCGTTGAATAGACCCGCGTAGTAACTGATGGAAAGGACACCGCTCGGGAGAAGAAGTTGGCTCGCCTGCCGCAACGATTCCGCGAATCCGGGCAGGAGGAAAATCGAGGCCGTGTAGAATATCGCGTCGAACGCCTCGTTGAAATACGACGAAAGGTTTTCCGCGTCTCCCCGGATGAAATAGATCCCCGGAAAGGACTTGCATCGCTCCCTCGCACGCAGCAGCATCCGTTCGCTGATATCGATCGCATAGATATTCGGCGACCTCCCGGCCAGGGCCTGATGGAGGGCAAGCGTGGAGATTCCCGTTCCGCACCCGACGTCGAGGAGTCTTTCCGGTCTCGACGGCTCGATCAACTCGAACTGCCGCCGCGCCAGCGTTTCGAATAGATGGTGGCGTCCCTCGAAACCGTCGTATGCGTCGGCGCTTTGGTCGAAATTTTTCTCGACCGCCGACTTGAACCGTCGGTCGAATTCCTTCTCGGCGCTCATCCGCCGGGCACCTTCACGACGACCTGATTCTTTCCCGACTTCTTTGCGATGTAGGAAGCCTCGTCGGCCAAAGACACCATCTGATCTTCGGTGACTTCCCCTCGCTCCGAGCTGAAAATACCTATGCTTACGGTCAAATTCACAGGATCGTTCGCGCTTGGGATGAAGTTGTGTTCGGCGACTTCCGACTTGATCCTTTCAGCGACCATCAGCGCGCCCCCAGGGGTCGACTCGGGAAGGATGACCGCGAACTCCTCTCCCCCGTACCGCGCAATGATATCCGTTGTTCGTGCGCACTTCCGTAGAAGTTCCGCGATTTTTCGAAGGGCGAAGTCGCCGGCAGGGTGACCGAACCGGTCGTTGAACCGCTTGAAGTCGTCCACATCGATGATAAGGAGCGACAGGGTGTGCCGGTACCTGCGGGCACGATCGAGTTCCCTCCGCAACGACTGGTAGAATTCCCTGTGATTAAAAAGACCAGTTAATCCATCAGTTACAGCCATAATCTTCATGTTGTCGTAGAGGGATACCACTTCGAGGGCAAGCCCGGCCTCCGACGCGAGGTTCGAAACAGGGACGGCGTTTTCCCGGGTTAACACCTTCCCGTTCTCGACGCTCCGGACGACCAGAAGGGCGGAGGATGGGAATGCTTCGCATCGAAGACAGTCGGTGATCGCTTCCCGATGGATCTCCGGGTTCCCGCCCCCGGTGAAGAAATCCGGCGGAAATTTCCTCATCCAACACTTCAGGTTTTCGGAATAGTAACTGGGGCAGGTACGGTCCGAGCAAGTCTTCGCCTCCACGCAACGCACCTTCAGGTTTCTCATCACCGGGAGGCAGAGAACCGTAGAGGAACCGAGAATCGATTCCTCCTCCGGAAGATGAGGAAGTTCCAGGGGAGACGGGTGGAGCAGGTTCCCGGACCAGAACGTCCGCGCCAGAAGGGAACCGGGGTGCCATAGCGGGATCCGGAGCGGACTCCCCGTGACGGGATCGGTTTCTCCCTGGAAAACGAGATACCCGTCGGCGGAGACCTTCCCGATCAACGTCCCCGGAAAACCGTACCCCTCCGCGATCCCGCCGAGGAGGATCTCGAAGACTTCGTCGGCCTGGCGCGACTGGAGCATCTTCTTCGTGAGCCGATGGTGCGCCAGCAGATTCTTTTGGGATTCGGAGATCTCCCGGATGCGGCGCTCGGTATCCTCCCGGATCGACCGCTTCTCCTCTTCCGCTTCGAGGCGGCATCGCGACAGAAGGCTGTTGACGGCCCCGGCGACGTAGCCGGGGGCCGCCGGCGACGGAAGGATCTCGCCTTGCGCGGCGACGGTTTCCGCGACCGCCGCCAACGCTGCCTCCGAGGGCAGGATGAACCGCTGGCGAAGGAAGGCGAGGATCGCCATGTTGAAAAGAAAGAAGGTGGCGAGGATGGCCTGCGGCAGGAACGGCAGGCGGGAACTCGCGTCCGGGATGAACGTCTGCAGGGACCACTCCCTTGCGAGCGCTCCGCCCATCACCGCCGCCTCGCCCTCGAACCTCGATGCGGATCCGCTGCGCGCTGGGAACCCCCGGGTTGCACCGAACAACGTCTGACCTTCCGGATCGACGATCCGGCAAAGGATTCCCCTCCGCTGGAGGTCGGCGAGGTATCCGTCGACGTCCGCGAGGGAAATCGCTCCGATGACGTATCGCTGGTCCTGCCGCGATCCGCCGTTGACGAGGAACCCGAGAGGGAGAACGTGCCCGCGGTTCGGAAGATCCCTGGGCGTCCCTATGAAAACGGGAAGCATTTCCCCGGATCCGGCTCGGACGCGCTGGAAGTTCCATTCGGCGGGCAGATCGGCGACGACGGTCAGCGCGTCGCCGTCCCACTTGACCGGTACGTCCTCTCGCGGCCTCCTCCCCTGCTCCACCGCGGTGGTGAACCGGAGGATCTTTCCCCAGAGGTAGGCGCTGATCTTCGAGGAGACGAGCGTGCTTTCGCCCGCGACAAGGTCCATAGAAAGGTCCGCCCGCAAGGCGCCGAGGAGGCCGACTCCGCACACGAGATTCGCGAGGAGGATCGCGAACAGGAAGAGATCTCCCGGACGGACGCGTGGCTTTTCTTTTGCCGTCCCTTTCGTCAAGTCCGTCCCATCCTCCATGGCGATCGTAACATTCATTGAACTTTTCGGAAAAACTGCCGAATAGTTTACAGGAAACGGGAAGAATCGGTGCATCGATCCATACGTTCGGGAGGCCCAATGGTTTACCAACATCGTCGCAGGTACTGGATCGATATCCGGAGCCAGGGGCCGTTCCTCCTGAAGATCGGCTCGGTATGGGCCGCGGGAGTCCTCCTCCTCTGCCTTTTCCTGTATTACCTCGCCGACGAGGAACTGGGCCGGTCCTTCTACAGCATCCACCTCCGCCTGCGGAACACGTGGCAGATTCTCCTCCCCGCGGTGCTCGTCGCGGGGGGCGTCTCGTACCTCGTGACCATCGGCGCGACTCTTCTGCTCGCACTGCGGGAGTCGCACCGGCTGGGAGGGCCGATCCACAAGTTCCGCCTTCTCTTCAATGAGTTGGAGAAAGGCGACCTTGACCCGGGATTCCGCTTCCGGAACGGAGACCTCCTCTTCGATCTCGGGGAGTCGTACCGTGAGGCGCTCCGGGCCCACGCCGACCGGATCCGCGCCTTGCGGGAATTGGGAGACCGGGCGGACCGCTCCTTGTCCGAGGCCCGCCTTTTCCTTGCAGCGCACGGAATTCCCCCCGGGGAGATGCACCGGATCGATGATTCCGCCGACGCACTGGCGCGGCTCCGCGAGGGACTCCGGGAATTCCGGATCGACCCGTCGTGAAGCAAGGCCTCCGGATCATCGTCGCCGCCGTCCTCGCATACGGCCTGGCGTACGCCGCGCAACTGGGATATCTTCGGCACTCCCTCGCCGCCGATCCGCACGCTTCCCTCCGGGACCCCGCCCGCTGCCCGGTTTGTCACATGGAGGAGCGCCCCGAACCGGGACGCCCCTATCGTCAGATGAACTTCCGGAAGGACATTTACACCCTTTGCACCGGCTGCCACGCCGCGCCGGTCACCCACCCGATCGACATCGCCCCCCGCCGCGGAATCTCGGGAAAACTCCCGCTCGACGCCGACGGGACGATGACCTGCGTCACATGTCACGCCCCGCACGGGACCGCCCACGCCTCCAGAAGCTACACGGGGCGCACACTCCTCGAGAAACTCCGTGACACCGTGTTCCCCCTCCTTCCCGGACGGTTCCGGACCCGATTCCTCCGTGTCCCGAACAACGAAGGCGAGCTGTGTAAAATCTGCCACGCCCCCGGGGCCATCGCATCGCGCCCCCCGTCGGGAAAAGCCGACCCCGCCAACTATGCGGGTTCCGGGGCGTGCGCCCCCTGCCACCCTGGGGAGTTCGGTGAATGGAGACGCTCCCCCCACGCCAGGATGGTCCGTTCTCCGGGCAGATACCCCGGTGCGGTGCTTGCGAAGTTCCAGGGGAGTTCCCCCTTCCCCCCCTCGGAAATCGCCTATGTGCTGGGAAGCCGTACTGTGCAACGGTTCGTGAGCCGCAAGGGAGATTCCCTCGTCGTGCGCACGCCGATCTGGGTCGTCCGCACCGGCTCGTGGAACCTCGGCTACTGGCGCGAGCAGGATTGGGGGAAAAGCTGCGCCGGATGCCATCTGACCGGCTACGACCCGACATTGCCCGCCTTCGCGGAGGAAGGGGTCGGGTGCGAGGCGTGTCACGGCCCGGGACGCGCGCACGTCCGCAGCGGGAAACGGGGAGACGTCGTCCATCCCGGAAAGCTTTCCGCCGCGCGCAGGGCGATGATCTGCGAGGCGTGCCACACCGCCGGGCACGACGCGACGGGAGAGTACCGGTTCCCCGTCGGATACCTCCCGGGAGGAGACCTGTCGAAGCATTTCTTCGGGTTGGTGCCGAAGCCCGGGCAGGACGATTCGACGTTCCGCGGGGACGGCACCCCCGCCGACCGTCATGCCCAGTTCCGGTTCTGGTCCTCACGGATGCTCATCGTCGACGGGGAGACGTGCGACCTGTGCAAGAATTTCCGGACCAACTCGGGCGCGAAGGATCCGCGCGGCGAGCCGAAAAAGATGTCTTCGTCGGAGTTCTGCCGCTCCTGCCACGATGGCACCGTTCTCCCGCCGCCCCGGCATCACGGGGAGTCCGGCGTCACTCGAACCGGGGAGTGCCTCTCCTGTCACCCGGTGCGTCAAACGCGCGCGGGCGCCCCCTCGGTGCACGACCACAAGTACCTGCCGGAGGATGCCCTCGGGAAAAAGGACTTTCCACCTTCCCCCGATTTCCGTAGCATCTGTTCAGCCTGTCATCCCGCTCCGGCGAAAGGAACCTGACCGCCATGTCCCGAACGATCCGGTTCACCGCGCTCCTCCTCGTCCTGTTCACGATCCTCCCCCTCTCCGCATCCGCCCTCTGCGTCGAGGTCGGCAAGCCCGTCCACGACGTGACGTTGCCCACGATCGACGGACAAAACGTGACGCTTTCCTCGTTCCGCGGGAAGATCGTGCTACTCGCTTTTTGGGCGTCCTGGTGCCCCCGGTGCGGCGAAGAGCTTACCTTCCTCCAGGGAATCTACAAGTCGAGCCCCGATATCGTCGTGCTCGCCATCAACCAGGAGAGCCAGAACATCTCCAGGGCGCACATCGAACGGATCCGGAAAACGTTGAAGGAGTGGAAGATCGACTTCCCGGTGCTCATCGACCGGAACCTCGACGCGTGGAACGCCTTCTGCATCAGCGCGCTGCCCACCAGCATCATCATCGACCGGAAGGGAAAGGTCCGCTTCGCGGAACCAAATTACTACTGGGCGACGCAGGACAAGATCGCGGACGTCCTCCGCGAGATCCGGCAGGAAAAGAACTGATGGGGTTTTCCCGACGGCGGATCCCCGTTCCGACCGTTCTCCTTCTCCTCTTCCTGTACGTGCCCGGCCCCACGCATGCCATGGGCGATCAGCAAAAACTGCGCCCCCTGCTTCACCCCGGGGAGAAAGCCCCCGGGTTTTCCCTCCGGGACGTGGACGGGAACGCCGTGGTCTTCCGTCCCGGCCACGGGAAACCGGCGCTCGTCGTCTTCTGGTCCGTGTTCTGCCCGATGTGCAGGGAGATGATGCCGGGGATCGACCGGTTCGCCGCGCGGCAAGGCAGGAACGTGCGCGTCATCGCTGTCAATCTCGACGGGAAGCGGTTCACAAATGCGGTTCGCGCCTGGAGGAAAGAGTTTAATCCACGCTTCCCGGTCGGCCTGGACGAACTCCGCGACGACTTCTTCATCGCCTCCGATCCGTATGGCATTGAAAAAACCCCCACGGCCGTCCTGGTCGACGGTTCCGGCCTGGTCCATGGCGTGTGGGCGGCGGAAGCGTTGCGGGAATTCGAACGGAACGCGGACGCGATCGTCTCGAACCTACAGAAAGGCCCGGCCGCGGGCCAGTAAGCGGAGGGCCGTCTCCATCCCCTTCCCGAACCAATCCCGGTAGAACGAGGGAAGGCCGGAAAATCCGGCTTGGGTCCCCGGCGCCGCCAGAATCGGAGCCCACAGCATCAGCAGAAGCAGCACGACGGCGAAGGAGAAGATCCTCCCGCTGCGCTTCACGTCGGGCTGGCCGTCGATGAACCCCTCCCCCGAAAAATAGAGATGCATCGTGAACAGGAACGCCGCCGCGCCGAGGTAGATCTTCCTCGCATCCGGGTATCCGCCCGCCACCAGCGTGACCGGCAGCAGCGCCACGACGTTGTAGAGCGGCACGGCGTAGGGAGCAAGGTCGATCGCCACGTTCGTCCGGTCGATCACCACCTTTCCCCCGGATCGGGAGGTGATGTGGAAGCCGTGGACCTGTCGAAGGAAGAGCTTCGCCACGATAAGATGCGTGAACTCGTGAGCCCAGAGATACATCCGTTCGGGTTTCCGCAGAAGGAAATGGAGACAGAGGTAGGTGAGCGCCCCGGAAAGAAGGATCAGTCCCTGGGTCGTCGTGAAGCGGTTCGCCATCCGCGCAGGAAGAGCGCAAAAAAGAACGGCGTCTGCGATCAGCAGAGGTAATCCGATCACGGTATAAAGGAAGACTCTCATTCCGATGTCCCTGCCGATCATATAAGCTTATGGAATAAAAGGATTATCCGTGCTACTCCAAGCCAGGAAAAATTTGTTTACATGAATATAACGTTATGTTATTTTCGGTCCAGCAGTTGTTCTATCGTCATGGGGTCCCCAATGATCATCGATGGCAAGCAAAGCATCCTCAAGACGCGCGACCTTGCGATCCTTCTCGATCTCAGTCCCGATGTCGTGAACGACATGGCGCGTCGCGGGCACCTGAAAGGGTTCAAGAGCGGAAATCAGTGGCGATTCCGGCGGCGCGACGTGGAACGGTACATCGAGCGGGAGAAGAAACTGGCGCCCCCGGGGTGACTCGAACACCCGGCCAAAGGTTTAGGAAACCTCTGCTCTATCCGCCTGAGCTACGGGGGCGTATCTCTCACCGCCTGTTTTATTCCTCGAACTGAAGCAGCGAGAAAACCTTTTGCCCCTTCAGATGGTCGCGCCCCCGCAATGCGGTGAGCTCCGCGAGGAAGCAACATTCTACAACATCGGCGCCGAGCCTGTTCAGCAGGCCGATGACCGCGGAGACGGTCCCGCCCGTCGCGAGCACGTCGTCCGCCACGATGACCTTCATCCCGGGACGGATGGCGTCTTCGTGGATCTCGAGGCGGTCCTTCCCGTATTCGAGATCGTAGGAGGCCGCCACCGTCTTGTACGGCAATTTGCCGGCCTTGCGTACGAGCAGGACGCCCGTGCCCAGTTTGTACGCCATCGCGGCTCCCATCACGAAGCCGCGCGCCTCGATCCCGACGACCGCCTCGATCCCCTTGGCGAAGTGACGGTGCGCCATCAGGTCGATCGCCTGCTGGAAGGACGACGGGTCGGACAAGAGCGTCGTGATGTCCTTGAACTGGATCCCCTTCTTCGGGAAATCGGGGATGTTTCGGATCCGCTTCTTCAATTCACTGATCGGCATATGCTCTCCCTCAAGGGTTCATGTACGGGATGGGGTCCACGGCCTCCCCGTCGACGCGCAATTCGAAGTGAAGGTGATGGGTGGTGGCGTTCCCGCTCCGTCCGATCGTGCCGATCACGGCCCCGGCCGGCACGGTTTCGCCGGATTGTACACGAATCGTCGCCAGATGCCCGTACAGCGTCGTGATCCCTTCCCCATGATACAGGATGACGGCATTGCCGTACCCGCGCATCCCGTTTCCGGCATACTCCGCGAGGCCCGCCGACGCGGCCCGGACGTCCGTCCCGGCGGGGCCAAGGATGTCGATCCCCGCATGGTGCCCCCCGGACCGTTTTCCGAAGCCGGAGGAGACGGTCCCCGCGACGGGAGGAAGAAGCCGGATCCGTTCGAGCCGATCCGCCGGAATGCGGTATCGCGCGGCGGAACCGCACCCGGAAAGCAGCACTGCAAAGAGGAATGCGCCGGTCCAGCGGCGGCCGATCAAATCTTGAAACCGTACATCCCGACGAGGGGGACGAAGCGGCATCCGCCGAGAACCTCGGTTTCGCTCCGGCCTTCCCTGTGGGTGACGCGGGTCAACTCCTGTTCGTAACGCCCTCCCACCGGCAATACGATGATGCCGCCCTCCGACAACTGCGAGACCCAGGGGGCCGGGACGGACGGCGAGGCCGCGGCGGAGAGGATGCGGTCGAACGGCGCGTGTCCCGGAGACCCGAGCGAGCCGTCTCCGACCACGAACGTCACGTTCCCGATGTCCATCGTCGCGAGGCACCGCTGCGCGTCGGCGGAAAGCGACGGGAGACGCTCCATCGTCACCACTTCGCGGCAGAGATGCGCAAGGATCGCCGTCTGGTACCCCGAACCGGTCCCGATCTCGAGGACCTTCTCCGTGCCCGACAGCCGGAGCGCGGCCGTCATCTCGGCGACGATGTAGGGTTGGGAGATTGTCTGCCCCTCTCCGATGGGGAGAGGCTCGTCCTCGTAGGCGAGGTGCCGAATCTCCTTCGGGAGGAAAAGATGCCGCGGCACCTCTTCCATTACCGACAGCACGCGTTCGTCGCGAATCCCCCGGCGACGGATCTGTTCCTTCACCATGCGCCGTCGGAGGACGGTTTCCTTCACCAGGTCCATTTTCGCAAGGCCCGGAGGGCCGCGTAGTTCGTCAGGTCCAGGTGGATCGGAGTCACCGAGATGAACCCCTCTTCGATCGCCTCGAGATCGGAGCCCGGGACATCCTCGCTGTTCAGGTGGTCGCCGCCGATCCAGTAATACTTCTTCCCCCTCGGGTCGCGCTTCTCCACGATCAGGTCGCCGTAGACCCGCTTCCCCATCCGCGTGACCCGCACCCCCTTGATCTCCTCCCGGCCGGCGTTGGGCACGTTGACGTTCAGCAGGGTGTCGTCGGGCAGGCCTCGCTTCAACACTTTTCGCGCCACGTCCAGCGCCATCGCCGCGGCCGTGTCGAACCGGAACCGGGTACGGGTCACCAGCGATACGGCGATGGAGGGGACGCCGAGCAAGGTCCCCTCGATCGCCGCGGAGACGGTGCCGGAGTAGGTGATATCGTCGCCCAGGTTCGCGCCCTTGTTGATCCCGGAGACGAGCAGGTCGATCTTCTTCCCCCGCAGGATGCCGTTCACGCCCAGGTTGACGCAGTCGGTGGGCGTGCCGTCGACGGAGTAGACGCGTGGAGAGATCTTCTCCACCCGCAGCGGGTGGGTAAGCGACAGCGAGTGGCTGGCCGCGCTCCGCTCCCGGTCGGGGGCGACCACGTACACGGTGCCCAGCTCCTTCAAGACGTCGGCCAGCGCCTCGATTCCCTCCGAGCGCACGCCGTCGTCGTTCGAGACGAGAATCACGTGCCCGCTGTCGCCCAATGGAGCCCCCTCTTTTTTTTCAAGGAAAAAGGGGCTACGAGAGCGTGTCTCGTAACCCCTCGTGTTTGCTGGTCGGGACGACTGGATTCGAACCAGCGACCCCTTGCACCCCATGCAAGTGCGCTACCAGGCTGCGCTACGTCCCGATCCGTGAAGGAATGATTTTACCGGACGAGGGGAACGTTGTCACTTCCTTTTCGGAGCGGCTGGCGCCGATTCCGTCGCCGCCCGCCCGTAGTCGTCCTCGAACCGCTCGATGTCGTCCTCTCCCACGTACTCCCCCATCTGCACTTCGATGACGACGAGGTTTTCCTTCCCGACGCACTCGACCCGATGGAGGGCACCGAGGGGAATGTCGATCGACCCTCCCGGGAGGAGCCGGACGACCTCCTTGCCGCACGTCACCTGCGCCTCCCCGCGGACAACCTGCCAATGCTCCGCCCGCCGCCGATGCCGCTGGAGACTCAGCCGGCTCCCCGGATTCACGACGAACTGCTTCACCTTGTACCCGGCATCCTCATGCAGGACCAGGTAGTATCCCCAGGGGCGCTCGCCCCGCTCCATTGCCAATCGGCTCTCCGTGACGAGTTGATGTAGAAACGCAATGCCCTTCTATTCCCACTACTTGAATTTTATCTATTTAAGTATCGCCTTGATTCTTGAGAGGTCTTTTTTCACCTGCCGCAGCGCCACCCTGTACGGGTTTTCGGTGAGGTTGAGCTTCAACTGCTTCTGGCGGTCCTTCAACCGTTCCTTCAACTTCACCCGGGCGCCCTCGATGGTGAACCGCTCATCGTAAAGGAGATGCTTGATCTCGATGAGCGTCTCGACCTCCTGACGCTTGTAAACCCGGTGCTGCGATTGATTCTTCGCGGGAGTGATCCGGAACTCGGTTTCCCAGAACCGCAGGACATAAGGCTTCACTCCCAAGATCCGACTCACCTCGCCGATCTTGAAATGAAACTTGTCCGGTATCTGGGTGGCGGTCACGCCTTCCCTGGACGCCTCAGGACGTCTTGGTCGGTTCGTTGATGTGGGACTTCAGGATCTGGCTGGGACGGAACGTCAACACGCGGCGCGCTGTGATTTCGATGTCGTCGCCGGTTTGCGGATTGCGTCCCTTCCTCGGGCGCTTGTCGCGCAGGGTGAAATTTCCGAAGCCGGAAATCTTGATCTTGTCACCCTGTTTGAGACTGGCTTTCATCGTTTCGAAGATCTTCTCCACGATGTCCTGTGATTCCTTCTTGGAGAGACCTCCGATTTTTTCGTAAACGATCTCGACCAGGTCCGCTTTCGTCATGTCGCCTCCTAACGGTCCCTCAAGAGGTCCGAATCTTGCCGCCGAACCGATTCTCCAATAAATTTACGATCTTGCTATGTATACTATGGACTTCCGCTTCCGTCAAGGTTCTGTCAAGGGATTGCAGTTTCACCCGGATCCCGACGCTCTTGTTCCCATCCCCGATCTTTTCCCCGGTGAAGATGTCGAATACCGCGGCCTCCTCGACATCGGGGGAAACTTCGCGAACCATCGCGAGAACGTCTCCCACCGGCACCCCGATCGGGAAGACGCACGCCACGTCCCGGAAAACAGGAGGAAACTTCGGTAGCGGTGCGTATCGCCCCGGCGGCGGCGGCGAAGCGGTCGCCTTCAGCAGGCGGATCTCACCGTAGAAGACGGGTCCCGTGAGCTCGAACGAACCGAGCAGCTCCTTGCGGATCGCCCCGAACCAGCCGACGACCTCGCCGTCCCGCAGGATGTCCGCCGCCTTCCCTTCCTCGAAAAACGGCCGGAGGCGCGTGGGGACGACGTGCACCGGGGATGCGCAAAGGTGCAGCAGGAGCGGTTCCACGACCCCTTTCATGTCGAAGAAGTCCGCGGGAGCGTCCGCGCCGGACCAGTCCCCCGGAAGCCTCTTCCCGCAGAGGATCACCCCGAGCCGGGGCTCTTCGAAGTGCGCCTCGACGTGCGACCTCCCGAACGCCTTTCCCGCCTCGAAGAGCCGGACGTCGGCGACGAAACGGCGTACATTGTCCGCCGCGTTCGACAGGAGCCCGGTCAGCAGGTGGGGGCGCATCAGGGTCGTCTCGTCCGAGATCGGGTTCATGAGGCGGACCGCGTCCGTCGGGTCGAATCCGAGGTACGCTCCCAGGCGGTCCCAGGTCCGACCCGCGACGAAGGAGAAGTTCACCGCCTGTGAAAAGCCGCGTCCGCGCAGGAAGTCGAAGGCCCTCTCCTGAATGTCGACGAACAGGTCGTCCGAGGAAAATTCCGGCGCCTTCGATTCGGGATACGTCGTGGGGATGGAGTCGTACCCGGACAGCCGGGCGACCTCCTCCACCAGGTCGATCTCCCGCTCGATGTCGAACCGGTGCGTCGGGACCGTGACGTTCCACGTTCCCGTTCCGTTGTCGGCGACGGGGAACCCGAGGCGCCCGAAGATCTCCAGGCACGCTTCGCGTGCGTACACCCTCCCCATGATCCGGGTCGCCCGCTCCGGACGAAACGGCACCGTTCGCGGCTTCACGTTCTCTCCGCCGACGTCGATCACTCCCCTCGCGACGGACACGGCGGCGAACCGGGACAGGAGCGACACCGCCCGGTCCGCGGCGTATACGGTCCCCGCCGGGTCGACTCCCCGCTCGAATCGGTACGAAGCTTCGCTCGACAGCCCCAGCTTCTTCGCCGTCCTGCGGATCGAGGGAGGCGAGAAATGGGCGCTCTCGAAGACGACACGCGTCGTCCCGTCGACGACTTCGCTGTTCGCCCCGCCCATCACGCCGGCGACGGCCACCGGACCTTCCGCGTCCCGGATGAGGAGCATCCCGGGATCGATCTTCCGCTCCGATCCGTCCAGGGTCGCGAAGGTCATCGTTTCCTTCGGGGCCCGCACGTCGATCCTCGCCCCGCGCAGCCGGTCGAGGTCGAAGGCGTGCATCGGCTGGCCCACCTCGAGCAGCAGGTAGTTGGTGACGTCGACGATGTTGTTGATCGGGCGGATACCGCACAGGGTGAGCCGCCGCCGCATCCAGTCCGGGGAAGGAGCGATGGTCACACCGGAGACCGCCCTCGCGGTGTACCGCGGGCACAGATCCGGGTCGGAGACGGCGATCCGCACCCATTCCCCGATCGGCTCCCCCGCCTCCGGGAAAGAGACGTCGGGAAGAACGACCTTCTCCCCCGTGATGGAGGCGATCTCCCGCGCTACGCCGAGCACGCTCAGGCAGTCGCCCCGGTTCGGCGTGATCTCGACCTCGAGGAGCCAGTCGGACAGGCCGAGCGCGTCGGCAAGCGGCTTTCCGGGAACGGTGTCTCCCGGGAGGATCATGATCCCCGCCGACGCTTCGGCGAGCTTCAGCTCCTGCTCCGAGCAGAGCATCCCCTCCGACGCATGGCCGCGGATCTTCGCTTTCTTGATCTCCACGCCGTTGGGAAGCCGCGCGCCGATCTTCGCCAGCGCCACCGCGTCCCCGGGCTTCATGTTTTTCGCCCCGCAGACGATCCCGTACTCCGTCGACCCGTCGGTCACCTTGCACAGGGAAAGCCGGTCGGCGTTCGGATGCGGCCGCATCTCGAGGATCCGGGCGGTGACGACGGAATCGAGGCCTTCCCCGAGGAACCGGCAGGAGGAGACTTCCACGCCCGCCATCGTGAGCGCTTCCTGCGCCTGCGCGGGCGAGAGACGCGTGTCGATGAATTCTTTCAGCCACGAATACGGTATTTTCAAGAGAACGCTTTCCTTCCCCCCGCCCCGTCAGAACTGCGAGAGGAAACGGATGTCGTTTTCGAAGAAGAGACGGATATCCGAGATCCCGTGGCGCAGCATGGCGATCCGCTCGACGCCCATGCCGAAGGCGAAGCCGGCGTACTCCTCGGGATCGTATCCGACGAAGCCAAAGACGGAGGGATCGACCATCCCCGCGCCGAGGATCTCGAGCCACCCCGAATCCTTGCAGACCCGGCACCCCGACCCGCCGCAGATGACGCACTGGATGTCCACCTCGGCGGACGGCTCGGTGAACGGGAAGTAGCTCGGGCGGAACCGCAGCGGCTTCCCGGGGCCGAAGGTCATCCGGCAGAACTCGGTGAGCAGCCCCTTGAGGTCGGCCATCGTGATATCCCGGTCGACGGCGAGTCCTTCCACCTGGTGGAACATCGGGGAGTGCGTGATGTCGGAGTCGGACCGGTAGACCGTGCCAGGCGCGATGATCCGGACCGGAGGCTTCATCCTCTCCATCGTCCGGATCTGGATCGGCGAGGTGTGGGTGCGAAGAACGAGATCTCCGGCCGCGGATTCGACGTAGAACGTGTCCTGCATGTCCCGCGCGGGGTGCTCCGGAGGAAAGTTGAGGGCTTCGAAGTTGTAATAATCCTTCTCGACGTCCGGTCCCCCCTGGACGGAGAAGCCGAGGCGACGGAAGACGGAGATGATGTCCGACATCGTCTGCGAGATGGGGTGCCGGTGACCCGGCAGCGGCCCCCTCCCGGGGAGGGTGACGTCGATCCGCTCCCGCCCTTCGCGGAGCAGCCGCTCCTTCTCGCGGATCTCCGCGAGCCGGACGTCGAACGCGGATTCGAGCTCGGCGCGCGCGTGGTTGGCCCGCTCGCCGACCGCCTTGCGCTCTTCCGCGGGAAGCGCGGCGACGCCCTTCAGGATCCCGGAGACGGCGCCCTTCTTTCCGAAGAAACGGCCTTTCGCGTCGAGGAGGTCGCTCTCGCTGCGCGCGGCCGCGATGGCCGCCATCCCCTCCTCGCGGAGGCGCGCGATCTGCTCGGAGGTGCCGGGCAAGCCCAGGACCCGCTACGCCAGGGCGGCTTTGGATCGATCGGCGATCGCGCGGAACCCGGCGGGATCGTTGACGGCGAGGTCCGCGAGGATCTTCCGGTCGACCTCGACGCCCGCCTTTTTCAACCCGAACAGGAACTGGCTGTAGGAGAGCCCGTTCTCACGCGCGGCGGCGTTCACGCGGACGATCCAGAGGGACCGGAACTCCCGCTTGACGTTCCGCCGGTCGCGGTAGGCATACCGCAGGGCGCGCGCGACGGCTTCCTTGGCGGAGCGTAGCAGGCTCCCGTGGCCGCCGCGGAACCCCTTGGCGAGTTTGAGGATCGAGCGGCGCTTCTTGTGCGAATGTACGGCTCTTTTTACGCGAGGCATGTCGTTTCCCTTCTACCTTGTTCTTCGCTGTTGGTCGTCGTCCGCTGTTAAAGATACGGCAGCAGGCGGCGGATCGACTTCTCGTTCGTCGGGTGGACCAGGGACGACTTGCGCAGCGCGCGCTTCCGCTTCCGGTCCTTCGACGTCAGGATGTGGCTCTTCCCGGACTTGGCGCGCTTGATCCCGCCCGCGCCCGTCGCGCGAAACCGCTTGCTCGCGCCCCGGTTCGATTTCATCTTCGGCATGATCTATCCCTCCTGTTTCTGCGCCGGCGGCGTGGTCGGCGTCGGCGGTGCGGCCTTCGGCGCCGCCGTCGGCGCGGTCGTCGCCAGCGGCTTTTCGCCGCCGCCGACGGGCTTCTTTTTATGCATCGTCGGGGAGACGATGGCCATCATCGTCTTCCCTTCCATCTTCGGAGCCGACTCCACCTTCGCGATGTCGGCGATCGCTTCCACGATGTGCTTCAGGACCTCGAATCCGCTCTGCGAGGCGTAGGCGAGTTCGCGCCCGCGGAAACGGACGGTCACCTTGACCTTGTCGCCCTCCTCGAGGAAGCGGCGGATATGCTTGAGCTTCGTGTTCAGGTCGTGCTCTTCCGTCTTCGGCCGGACCTTGATCTCCTTGACCTGGATGACGGTCTGCTTCTTCCGGGCTTCCTGCTCCCGCTTGCTCGTGATGTACTTGAACTTGCCGAAATCCATGATCCGGCAGACCGGGGGCACGGCCATGGGGGCCACTTCGACCAGGTCGAGGTCCTGGGCCCTTGCGCGCTGGAGCGCCTCCGACGTGTTCACGACACCCAACTGCTCCCCTTCCGGGCCCACGAGCCGGACTTCCGGCACCTGGATCTGCTCGTTGATTCTGGATTCCTTGGCGATGACGTCCTCCTTTACTCTATCCGGTTGGCCGCTTCCCCGCGCAGACGTTCGATGAACGCCTCGACCGGCATGGGGGGCAGCTGCTCCCCTCCACGCCGGCGCGGGGATACTCTTTGCGCTTCCGCCTCGCGCTCGCCCACGACGAGCGCGTACGGGACCTTGTTCATCTGGGACTCACGGATCTTGTACCCCAGTTTTTCGTTTCGGTAATCCCCCTCCGCGCGGAACCCGGCGGCGCGAAGCGCGGCGACGACCTCCCGCGCGAATTCGTTCTGTTTCTCCGTCACCGGGACGACATCGGCCTGCACCGGGGCGAGCCACACCGGGAAGGCGCCCGCGTGGTGCTCCACCAGGACGCCGAAGAACCGCTCCAGCGATCCCATCAGGGCCCGGTGGATCATGATGGCGCGCCGCGGCGCTCCGTCGTCGGCGACATAGTTGGCGTCGAACCGCTCGGGGTTGTTGAAGTCGACCTGGATCGTGGAGCATTGCCAGGACCGCCCCAGCATGTCCTTGATCTTGATGTCGATCTTCGGCCCGTAGAAGACCCCTTCCCCGGGATCGACCTCGAAGGGAAGCCCCTTCCGCTCGAGGGCTTTCCGAAGGGCGGCCTCGGCGAGATCCCAGTTCTCGAGCGTTCCGGCGTATTTCTCCGGCCGGGTGGAAAGGTAGACGTCGTACCGCTCGAACCCGAAGGCGCGCAGGACGAAGAGCGTGAAATCGAGGAGGGTGAAGATCTCCTCGTCGAGCTGGTCGGGGCGCAGGAACAGGTGCGCGTCGTCCTGGGTGAACCCCCGCACGCGGAGCAGCCCGTGCAGCGTCCCGGACGGCTCGTAGCGGTACACCGTGCCCAGTTCCGCGTACCGGATCGGGAGATCCCGGTACGACCGCATGCGCGACTTGTAGATCTGGATGTGGAAGGGGCAGTTCATCGGCTTCAGCTGGTACTCCTGCCCCTCGATGTCGATCGGGGAGAACATCGCCTGCCGGTAGAAATCCGTGTGTCCGCTGATCCGCCAAAGGTCGAGTCGCGCGATGTGCGGCGAGAAGACCAGGTCGTACCCCGCCTTCACGTGCTCGTCCCGCCAGAAATCCTCCATGACCCGGCGGACGACCGACCCCTTCGGATGCCACAGGATGAGCCCCGGCCCGACGTCGTCGGTCACGCTGAACAGGTCGAGCTCCCGGCCGATCTTCCGATGGTCGCGCTTCTTGATCTCCTCGAGGAGCCGCAGATGCTCGTCCAACTCCTTTTTCGAGGCGAAGGCGACCCCGTAGATCCGCGTGAGCATCTTGTTCTTCGAATCGCCGCGCCAGTACGCCCCGGCGGTGTTCATCAGGTGGAACGCGCCCACCCGGCCCGTCCCGGGCACGTGCGGTCCCCGGCACAGGTCGAGGAAGGTTCCCATCCGGTAGAGGGAAACGGTCGGGTCGGCGATGGCGGCGAGCAGTTCCTCCTTGTACGGTTCCCCGGGGAAGAGGGCGCTCGCCTGTTCTTTCGTCGCCTCTTCTCGAACGAACGGATGATCGGCCTTTACGATCTCCCGCATCCGTTCCTCGATCCGGACGAGGTCCTCCGGCGTGAACGGCGTCTCGACGTCGAAGTCGTAGTAGAACCCGTTTTCGATGGCCGGTCCGATCGTGATCAGCGCCCCCGGGAACAGTTCCTTGACGGCGGCGGCCATGACGTGCGCCGTGCTGTGCCGGAGAATCTCCACCCCTGCCGGATCGGACGGGAGGACCCATTCGACCTTCGCTCCGTCGGGAAGCGGGCGCGCGAGGTCCGTCACCACGCCATCCACCCTGGCGGCGATGGCGACCTTCGCCTTCCCTTCTTTCCTGGCGAACTCGAGGAGCGTCATCCCGTCAGAGACTCCTTGCGGATATCAGGCAAAAATATGTATCCCCGCGCAGGCGGCACGGTGACGTGCCGTCCGTGATGCGCGCCGTTCGGGGGAGGTAAATGGTGGGCGATACTGGACTTGAACCAGTGACCCCCTGCATGTCAAGCAGGTACTCTAACCATCTGAGCTAATCGCCCGTCCCTCCGATCAGGATCAATTAACCTACCGACTGCGGAAGGAAATGTCAATGATATTCCGGTCGGTTCCGTGGGTAGACGGCGTGGAGAAACCCCCTGGGGGTCGGCTCGAAAAGGACGACTGGCGCCCCGGTCCGCCGGGAGACCTCCTCAGGGGATAGCCCGTCCAGGAACAGGTCGCCCGCGTCCCGAAGGGTGATGGAGGGGACGTACAGCGTCCCGCGGACATTCCCCCGGACGGCCGCCGCGATGTCGTTTCCACCGAGCAGGCCGGTGACGGTGACGCTTTCCCCCATCAGGTGGTTGGCAACCGGCAACGCCGCGAACCGCGCTCCGGCGCGTGTGGAGAATTCGTCAAGGAATCCGGCCACAAGGCGCGATGCCGAACGGCCCGTCACGACGGTCCCCCCGGCGGCGCCCCCAGGCCACCGTTTTCGTCGGAACAGGGACGTCGCTTCGTCCCGGAACCGCCGGACCAGCCCCACGCCGTTTTCGATCTGCGCGAATGTTCCGTACGAGCGGCGGCCGGGAATGTTCCGTCCCGCCAAAAGGTAATATTCGTCGGCGGCGACCGCGAACGGCTCCCCGTCCGGGCTTTTTCCGATCTCCCTGCCGAGCGTGCGGAGCAGGTCGAGCGTCTCCCGCGCCTGGCCGCCCGTGACCGCCCGCAGCGGCGGCAACCCGGCCCGATGGGACGTGAGCCCCACCGGTACCACCGCCACCGTGCGTAGCCCCGGACGCAGGCCGGAGAGGTCACGGAGGCTTCGCTCGAGTTCCGGGCCGTCGTTGACGCCGGGACAGACGACGATCTGCCCGTGAAGGACGATCCCGGCGCGGATCAGCCGCCGCATCACGCGCATCACGTCGGAAGCCCCCGGGTTTCCCAGCATCCGCCTGCGCAGGTCCGGGTCGGTCGAGTGGATCGACACGTACAGCGGCGAGAGGCGGTACCGGACGATCTTCGCCGCCTCCTCTTCGGAAAGGTCCGAAAAGGTGACGTATTGCCCGTGAAGGAAGGAGAGGCGAACATCCTCGTCCTTCACGTACAAGGTGCGGCGAAGCCCCTTCGGCAACTGGTGGACGAAGCAGAAGATGCACCGGTTGCGGCAGCGCCGGACGCGGATCGGCTCCGGAAAAATTCCCGGCGCCTCCCCCATCAGGCGAAACTCTCCGTTCCGCTCGACCCCCGACGCGTCCCGCCATGCGAGGGTGAACCGGCTCCTCGAGGTGAGGAAATGCAGATCGAGGAGGTCCTCCACCGGCCGGCCTGACACGGCGAGGATCCGGTCCCCGGGGACGATCCCGGCCCGTTCCGCGGGGGATCCGGGCGCCACTGCCTCGACGCCGACGCCGATCCGCGACGAACCGGCCCCGGCGCCTTCACGCATCGGAGAGCTTCCGGATGCCGATGTACATGTATTGGAGCCCGGAGGCGACCGTCGTGACCGCGCAGACCATCGTGACGGCCCGGTCGGGAAGGCTCCTCCATCCCGCACCAAGCGCCTTCGCCTCCGAGGGAAAGGCCGCGACCGCGAGGAAGTAGATGACCGTCAGGATCTGGACCGCCGTGTTCGCCTTGCTGAGCCCTGTCGGCCGGATGTCGCTCGAATCGAGCAGGAGGAGGTAGAGGAAGCTCCCCACGAGGATGAAGATGTCCCTGCTGATCACCATGATGGCGAGCCGCAGGGGGACAATGTGGACGTAGGAGAGGACGATGAAGGCGGTCGCCATCAGCAACTTGTCGGCGATCGGGTCGAGGAGCGCCCCGACCAACGTCCGCTGCCGCAGCATTCGGGCCAGGACACCGTCGAGCGCGTCCGTCACCCCGCAGACGGCGAACACCAGCAGCGCCGCCTTCCCCCTGCCGGAGATCAGCAGGTAGGCGAAGTACGGGACCAGGAGGACGCGCGCCGCCGTCAGCCCGTTGGCGAGGTTGATCAGGCGGGCGGCGTCGAACCGTTCTCTTGCGGACGGTGGAACCATAGCTCCCTTTCGATCAGCGTCAGCAACTCCGGGATCCCCTCCCCCGACTTGGCGGAAATCCGCAGCGCCCCTTCCTGCGGGGGCGTCCCGGGGAGGCAGAGGTCGCGCTTGTTCATGAGGAGGACGATCGGCTTCTCGCGAAACGACAATTCCCCGAGGATTGCGTTCACCGACCCGACGTTGCTCTCCATCGCGTCGGAGCTTCCGTCGGCGACGTGGAGAAGAAGGTCCGCCTCCCCGATCCCCTCGAGGGTCGCGAGGAACGCCTGCCGCAGCTCGGCCGGGAGGTCGTGGATGAACCCCACCGTGTCGACGAGGATCGCCTCCCGCCCGCCGGGAAGACGCAGCTTCCGGGCGGTGGGATCCAGCGTGGCGAAGAGCTGGTCCGCCACGAAGACGTCGGCACCCGTCAGACGGTTGAAGAGGGTCGATTTCCCGGCGTTGGTGTACCCGACCAGCGCGACCACCGGAAAACCGACTTCCCGTCGTCGCTGATAATGGAGCGTGCGTGTCCTGCGCACCGTGGTCAGCTCCCGCTCGAGCTGCCGGATCTGCGCGCGGATGCGGCGGCGATCCTCCTCGAGCTTCTTCTCCCCCGGTCCCCGGGTGCCGATCCCGCCGCCGAGCCGCGACAGCTCCTTCCGCCCTCCCGCGAGCCGCCCGAGCCGGAACGACAGCTGGGCGAGTTCCACCTGGAGCTTCCCCTCCCGGGTGCGCGCCCGCCGCGCGAAGATGTCGAGGATGACCTCGCGGCGGTCGAGGGTCTTCACGTCGAGCTCCTCTTCGAGAAGCGCCTGCTGCTTCGGCTTGAGCAGGTTCTGGAAGACCACCAGGTTCGCCCCCAGTTTTTCGATTTCCTCTTTCAGGCGGACGAGAGTCCCCTTCCCGACGATCGTGGCCGGGTTCTCCGCGTCGACGCTTTGCACGTGGGACGCCGCCACTTCCGCCCCCGCCGCGAGGACGAGGTCCTTCAGCTCCTCCATCACCTCGGCGATGTGCAGCACCACCGCCGGTCCGCGGGCCCGCTTCCGGTGGGCGTAGACGAGGAGGGCGCGCTCCTTGCGCGATTCCGGGATCATCCGTGGAGACGCAGGACGTCGTAGCCGAAGCGGCCGCGAAGATCGCGCGCCAGCTCCAGGGATGCCGTCACGCCGCAGCCGTCGGGCAGGGCGATCACCGCGTCGAACTCTCCCGGACGGATCGCGTGGAGGAACCCCTTCTTCTCCCCCGCGTTGCGGAGGATCGTCTGCCGCAGTTCGGCGATGTCCCCGGGGTTCATCCGGTCCAGCAGGAGATGGAAGTGCACCGATTTCGCGAGTCGCTCCCGGACGTTCTCCATCCGGAAGACTTCCTCCGTGAGGATCTTCACCCCCTGCTCCTCGATACTGAGCCTGCCGACGAGGAAGACGGGCTCCGGGCTTCCCAACGTCTCGCGGCATTCCGGGAGCTGCCTGGCGAAGACGACGACGTCCACCGTCCCCTCGAGATCCTCCAGCGTCCAGTTGGCCATCTTCTCCCCGCGCCGGGTCACCTTCTCCTTGAGCCCGGTGACGAGACCGCCGATCCGGACCTCGGATTCGTGCTTCATCGCGTGGAGCTTGCCGGTGGTCGTGTTGGCATACAGCGCGATCTCTCCGGCGAACGAGTCCATCGGGTGCCCGGTGATGTAGAAGCCCAGCGTCTCCTTCTCGAAGGTGAGCCGCTCCCGGCGGGACCACGAAGGCGCCGCGGCCTCCCCTTTCCGTTCCCGATTCCGGGGCTTTCCCCCGGACGTTTCCCCGAAGAGCGCGAACTGGCCGGACTCACGCCTCCGGACCTCCGCCTGCGCCTCCTCGAGGAGGGCGGGAAGCTCCTCAAACACTTTGCCGCGTTCCGGATCGAGGGAGTCGAGCGCCCCGGACTTGATCAGGCTCTCCACAGCCCGCTTGTTCACCTTCCGCAGGTCGACCCGGGAGAGGAGATCGGGGACGGAGCGGAAGGGGCTCTCCGTGCGCGCCTCGAGGATGGCGTCGATCGCGGACGCCCCGAGTCCCTTGATCGCGGAAAGGCCGAAGCGGATCGACCGGTCCGAGGGAAAGAAGGCGTATCTCGATTCGTTCACGTCCGGCGGGAGGATCGGGATCCCCCTCTCCCGGCAGTACGCGATATATCTTATGATTTTATCGGTGTCCCCGGATTCGGAGGTCATCAGGGCGCTGAAGTACTCCACGGGGTAATGCGTCTTGAGGTAGGCGGTCTGGTACGCCAGCAGGGCGTACGCGGCGCTGTGGGACTTGTTGAAGCCGTATCCGCCGAACTGCGCCATCAGGTCGAAGATCGCGACCGCCTTCGCCTCGGGGATTCCGTTCCCCCTCGCTCCCTCCAGGAAGTGGGCCTTCTGCCGCTCCATCAGGGCGTCGTCCTTTTTCCCCATCGCCTTCCGGAGGACGTCGGCCTCGCCCAGCGAGAACCCGGCCAGCGCCTTGGCGATCTCCATCACCTGCTCCTGGTAGACGATGACGCCGTACGTGTCCCCGAGGATCTCCTTCAACTGCGGAAGCTGGAACTCGACCTTCCGCCTCCCATGCCGCCGCTCCACGAAATCGGCCGCCATGCCGCTTTGGAGAGGTCCGGGGCGGTGCAGGGCGACCATGTCGATCAGGTGGTTGAACTGGTCGGGCTTGAGGTTCTTGACGAGCTGGGTGAACCCCGGGCTTTCCGCCTGGAATACCCCCACCGTGTCGCCGCGCCCCAGCGGCTCGTACGTATCCGCGTCGGTGAGCTCCAGGGCGTTCGGGTCGATCTCGATTCCCCTGAGTTCCTTGAGAAGCTTCAGCGTGTCGTCGATGGCGGTCAGCGTGCGCAGGCCGAGGAAGTCGAACTTGACGAGCCCCACACGCGCGATCGGGTCCATCCCGTACTGCGTCGTGATCTCGCCGGTGGCCTGCCGGTAGAGGGGGCAATAGTCGGTGATCGGGCGGTTGGCGATCACCACCGCCGAGGCGTGGGTCCCCGCGTGCCGGTTGCGCCCCTCGATTTCCCCGGCGAAGCGGAAGAGGTCGGCGATCTTCGGGTTCGCGTCGATCATTTCCCGGAAGCGTGGCTCCGCCTTCAGCGCATCTTCCACCGTCATCTTGAGGTCGGGCGGGATCATCTTGGCGATCCGGTCGACCTCGGCGTACGGCATCTCGAGGACCCTTCCGACGTCGCGGACGGCGCCCCGGGGCTTCCACGTCCCGAACGTGATGAGCTGGGCGACGTTCTCCGTCCCGTACTTGCGCTGGACGTAGGCGATCACTTCCTCGCGCCGGTTCTTGCAGAAGTCGCAGTCGATGTCGGGGAGGCTCACCCGCTCCGGGTTCAGGAACCGCTCGAAGAGGAGCTTGTACCGGATCGGATCCACCTCGGTGATCCGGACGCAGAATGCGACCAGGCTCCCCGCCGCGCTGCCCCGGCCCGGCCCGACCGGGATCTTTTCGTCCTTCGCCCAGCCGATGAAGTCGGCGACGATCAGGAAGTAGCTGGCGAACCCGGTCTTCTCGATGACGGAGAGCTCGTACGCGAGGCGGCTTCGATACTCCTCGACAAGCGCCTGCGGCGGCGGCCCCTCCCGTTTCGATCCTTCCTCCAGCCGCCGCTCGAGCCCCGCGGTCGCCATCTCCCGCAGCTTCCCGTCGGCGGTGACCCCGGGGGGCAGGGCGATCTCGGGGATCTTGTTCACCCCGAGCTCGATCTTCACGTTGCACCGCTCCGCGATCGCCAGCGTGTTCGCGAGGGCGTCCGGGGCGGCGTGCCCGAACGCCCGCTCGAACTCTTCGGCGGTCTTCACGTAGAACTGGTCCGAGCCGAACCGCATCCGGGTCGGATCGGAAATCGTCTTCCCCGTCTGCAGACAGAGAAGGATCTCCTGGAGCTTGTCGTCGCCGGGGTTGAGGTAGTGGCAGTCGTTCGTCGCGACCAGCGGGGTCCCGGTCCGGCGCGCCAGCGCGATGAGGAGCGGGTTCATCTTCGCCTGTTCAGGAAGCCCGTTGTCCTGGATCTCGAGGTAGAAGCGTCCATCGGTGAAGATCGACTTGTACTCTTCCAGCACCTCGAGGGCTTTCGCCTCGCCCTCGGTCCCCATCGCGAACGGGACCTCGCCCTGCAGGCACGCCGACGTGGCGATCAGCCCCTCCGAGTATCTCCGCAGCAGCTCCTTGTCGACCCTCGGCTTGTAGTAGAACCCTTCCGTGTGGGCGAGGGAGGAGAGCCGCAGCAGGTTCCCGTACCCGGTCTCGTTTTCCGCCAGCAGGATCAGGTGGTAGGCGTATTCGCCGTTGGGGGCGGTTTTCCGCTCCGTGCGGGATCCCGGGGCGACGTAGATCTCCGTCCCGAGGATCGGCTTCACGCCGCCCTTCAGCGCCTCTTCGTAGAACGCGATCGTCCCCATCATCCCGCCGTGATCGGTGACGGCGACGGCGGGCATCTTCAGCTTCTTCGCGCGCTCGATCAGCGGCTTGAACTGGATCGTCCCGTCGAGGAGGCTGTATTCCGAATGGAGGTGGAGGTGGACGAAGCTGTTCATTCCCACTCGATGGTGCCCGGGGGCTTCGAGGAGATGTCGTACGCGACGCGGTTGATCCCCTTCACCTCGTTGATGATCCGCGTGGAGATCCGCTGCAGCACGTCGTACGGGAGCCGGACCCAGTCGGCGGTCATCCCGTCCTGGCTGTGGACCGCCCGGACGGCGGCGACGTTCTCATAGGTGCGGAAATCCCCCATCACGCCGACCGTCTTGATCGGGAGAAGGACGGCGAACGACTGCCAGATCGACTCGTAGAGCCCCGCCGCCCGGATCTCCGCGTCGACGATCGCGTCGGCCTCGCGCAGGATGCGCAGCCGCTCCCCGGTGACCGGTCCGATGATGCGGACCGCGAGGCCCGGCCCTGGGAACGGTTGCCGCTCGAGCACGCGGGAAGGCACCCCGAGCTCCCGTCCCAGCTCGCGGACCTCGTCCTTGAACAGTTCGCGCAGCGGCTCGACGAGCTTCAGATGCATCCTTTCCGGCAGACCCCCCACGTTGTGGTGGGACTTGATGACGGCGGAGGGCCCCTTGAACGACACGCTTTCGATCACGTCCGGGTAGAGGGTCCCCTGCGCGAGGAAGCCGACGCCCGGGATTTTCCGGGCCTCCTCCTCGAAGACGCGCACGAAGAGCTCCCCGATGATCTTCCGTTTCCGCTCCGGGTCCTCCACGCCGGCGAGCGCATCGAGGAAGCGCGCGGAGGCGTCGACGAAATCGAGCCGCAGCCCGATCGCGTCCCGGAAGGTCCTGACGACCTCCTCCGCCTCTCCGCCGCGCAGCAGCCCGTTGTCGACGAAGATGCAGGTGAGCCGGTCGCCGATCGCCTTGTGCAGGAGCACCGCCGCGACGGACGAATCGACCCCACCGGAGAGCCCGAGAACGACCTGCTCCGACCCCGTCTTCTCCCGGATCTTCTTCACGCTGGTCTCGACGAAGGAGTGCATCGTCCAGTCGGGGGAAAGCCCGCAGACGCGGAACAGGAAGTTGGCGAGGATCTCCGTCCCCCGCGGGGTGTGCACCACCTCGGGGTGGAACTGGACGCCGAAGATCGTCCCCTCGTGATTCGACATCGCGGCCACCGGCGAGCTCCCTGACCGCGCGATGGAGGAGAACCCCTTCGGCAGCTCGTCGATCCGGTCCCCGTGGCTCATCCAGACCGGGATCTCCATGTCGTGGCGGAACTCCTCGATCCCGAGGAAGAGGGGACTCCCCCATTGCCCACGGATGCTGGCGACCCCGTACTCCCGGTTTTCCGACCGGCCGACCTTGCCGCCCAAGAGGTCCGCGACCAGCTGCATTCCGTAGCAGATCCCCAGCACGGGGATGCCCAGTTCGAGCACCTCCCCGGGGATCCGCGGCGCGTCGGCGTCGTAGACGCTGGACGGTCCGCCGGAGAGGATGATCCCGGCCGGCGCGAAGTCGCGCACGAACTCCACACCGACGTTGAAGGGGTGGATCTCGCTGTAGACGCGCTGCTCCCGCACGCGCCGCGCGATGAGCATCGTATACTGCGATCCGAAGTCGAGGATGAGGATCTTGCCGTCCAACGCGCTACTCCACCCGGTAGTTGGGGGCTTCCTTGGTGATGATCACGTCGTGGACGTGGCTCTCTCGCAACCCCGCCGCCGTGATCTTCAGGAAACTCGCCCGTTTCTGCAGCTCCGCGATGTTCCGCGCCCCCACGTATCCCATCCCCGACTTCAAGCCGCCCACGAGCTGGTAGACGACGCCGGCCAGCGACCCCCGGTTGGGGACACGCCCCTCGATCCCCTCGGGAACGAGCTTGCTCTCCGTCTCGACGTGGGCCTGGAAATACCGGTCCTTGCTCCCCTTCTTCATCGCCTCCAGCGACCCCATCCCTCGATACACCTTGTAGGAGCGGCCCTGGTACAGGATCATCTCGCCCGGGCTCTCCTCGGTGCCCGCAAAGAGGGAACCGATCATCACGGAAGAGGCGCCCGCCGCCATCGCCTTCGTGATGTCCCCGGAATATTTGATCCCGCCATCCGCCATCACGGCGACCCCTTTCCTCTTCGCCGCCTTCGCGCACCGCATGATCGCCGTGAACTGGGGAACACCGACGCCCGCCACGACGCGGGTCGTGCAGATCGACCCCGGACCGACTCCCACTTTGACGGCATCGACGCCGGCCTTGATCAATGCCTCGGTCCCCTCGCCCGTGGCGACGTTTCCGGCGATCATCCGCACATTTCGGAAGGTCGTGCGGATCGCTTTGACGACCTGAATGACATCCCGCGAATGCCCGTGCGCCGTGTCGACGCAGATGACGTCGACGCCCGCCTTGAGGACCTTCTGCACCCGTTCCTCCCACCCGGACACGCTGACCGCCGCGCCGACGCGCAGCCTCCCGAGGGCGTCCTTGCAGGCGTTCGGATACTTCGTGATCTTCAGGATGTCCTTGATCGTGATGAGCCCCTTGAGGTTGTTCCGCCCGTCCACCACGAGGAGCTTCTCGATCCGGTTCCGGTGGAGGATCTCCCGGGCCTGCTCGAGCGTCGTCCCCACGGGCACGGTGACCAGGTCGTCCTTCGTCATCACGCTGCGGATGGGCTGCTCGAAATTCGTCTCGAACCGCAGGTCGCGGTTGGTGAGGATCCCGACGAGCTTCCCGTCCCGGGTGACCGGCAGCCCCGAGATCCGGTACTTCTTCATCACCTCGAGGGCCTCGACGACGCGCTGGTCGGGGTCGACCGTGATCGGATCGGAGATCATGCCGCTTTCGGATTTCTTCACCCGGTCCACCTCGACCGCCTGCTCGTCCGGGGTGTTGTTCCGGTGGATGATCCCGATCCCCCCCTCGCGGGCCATGGCGACGGCCGTGTCCGCCTCCGTGACCGTGTCCATCGCGGCGGACACGAGCGGGATATTCAGCTTGATATCGGGCGTGAGGTGTACGGTCACGTCCACGTCCTTCGGAATCACGGCGGACTCCGCCGGGATCAGAAGCACGTCGTCGAACGTCAATCCTTCCACCATTCCCCCCGCCGACGAAATCCCCGTTTCCTTCATCATCCTTCCTCTCCCCCGTTGCCTCGGACTTCCGCGAGGATCCCCTCGAGGAGCCCCGCGTCGCTCACCGTCACCCGGTTCAAACGGAAACGCTCCAGCGCCGCGACGATCAGCAGCACCCCGGGAAGGACGTACCGTTCCCGGCCCTTCTCCATCCCCGGGACACGAAGCCGCTGCGCGTCCGTCATCCGCCCCAGACGGTCGGCCCATCCCCGGACCGCCGCCCCGGAAAGCGTCGACCCGTTGATCCGGTCCGGATCGTAGCGGGTCATCCCCCGCTCCATCGCGGCCAGCGTCGTGAACGTCCCCGCGGTGCCGATCAGCCGGTGAAATTTCCTGCGGCCGAACCGCCGCGTCCCGTCCTCGATCCTCCGCCCGGCGTAATACGACACGGCGCGAAGTTCCCACGGCTCCGGCGGGTCCGACAGCGGCAGCAGGGTGGACAGAACGACCACTCCCGTCGGAAGGGAGATCGACTCCCCTTCCCGGGGCCCGATGACGAACTCGGTGCTCCCCCCGCCGATGTCCATCGCCACGTCTCCCGGCCTGCCGGCGATCTCCACCCGGATCCCCTCCCAGGTGAGGCGCGCCTCCTCGGCCGGACCGATCACCTCGAGGTCGATCCCCTCGCCCGCGGCCGCCTCCACGAATGCCGCCCGGTTTTCGGCTTCCCGCAGGCAGGCGGTGCCGCACGCCCGGTACGCGACGACCCCCGTCCGCTCCAACTCCCGGCGGAATTCCCGCAGTACACGGAGGCCCGCCTCGAACTCCGCCTCCCCGATCCGGCCGGTTTCCCGCAGCCGCCGTCCCAGCCCTACGATCGACCGTCGCCGCGCGACGGGGACGGTCCGCCGTACGCCCGGCTCCGCGACGAGCATCCGGATCGTGTTCGTCCCGACGTCAATCGCCGCCAGTCGTCGCAACCGGTTCGCCTTCCTCCTTCTCCGGGATGGACCCCTCCCCGCCCGTACGCTCCAGAACCCCGATGACGCTGGCCCCGTACAGATACGCCGCCGCGAAGAGGTAAGCGATAAGTATAAAACAAATGATGCTGAACAAGGAACCGTAAAGAACATTCAACTTGCTGAATTTCCTGATGTAAAAGATGAAGCCGTACCTGATGCCCTGCAGCAGCGCGAGGAAGATCACCGTACCGGCGAACGCGTTGCGCGGTCGCACGCTTCCCGGCGACAGATACCGGTAGCTCAGCACGCTCCCCAGCAGCATGATTCCGGCCAGGACCAGCTCCGCGATCAGATGAAGCAGGCTCCGGAACGCCTGGTTCACCTGGGAGGACATCCCCTTCGTGAGGTAGAAGAGCCCCTCCCACAGGGGCGGCACAACGATCGCCGCCGCGGTCAGCACGATGAGGACGATCACGAAGACGACGTGAAACGCGAGGGAGCGGCGGATCCGCTTCTGGCGCTTGCGCATCAGCATCACCGAGAGCGACGTGTGGACCGCGTCCGTCGCGGAGAAGGAGGAAAAAAGGAGCAGCGCGGTTCCGAGGATCCCGAAGGCGTTGCCCGCTTCCAGCATGCGCCGGAGGTTCGGCACGAGCACACGCGCGCCGTACGGGAACGTGTTGCGCAGGACCTCCGTGAGCTGCGCGTACGGGAGCTCGCTCTTCCCGATGATCCAGCCGGTGGCCGCGAAGGCGAGGAACAGGACCGGGATCGCCGAGAGCAGGATGTTGAACGCGATGGCGGCGCTGTAGACCGGACCGTGGTTCCGGAAGAAGATCGCCGCTCCCTCCGTGACGGGCCGGAACACCCTCGATGCCCGGCGGATCATCGCTCCCGGTAGACGACGCGGACGGGCGACCCCTCGAAGCCGAAGCGGTCGCGGATCTTGTTCTGCAGGTAGCGGGTGAACGAGTCCGGGATCCCCCGGCGGTCCTTCACGAAAACGGCGAACGAGGGCGGGGCGACCCCGACCTGCGTCATGTAGAACGCGCGGTTCCTCCCCTGCGGGGACGGGATCGGCACGGTGTAAAGGAACGACTGCGCCATCCGGTTCAGCAGGCCCGTGGGAACGCGCAGGCGGAAGTTCGCGCTGGCCTCCTCGATCTTCCGGAAGAGCTGCTGGAATCCCTTTCCCGAAGTGGCCACCGTGGGGACGACGGGCGCGTAGGATGCGTATTCGAGCCCTTCCACGATCGTGTGCAGCCCCTTCCGGCGCGCCTCCTCGGTGGTCCACCCGTCGGTCTTGTTCGCGGCGACGACCACCGCGCGCTCCTCGTCGAGGATGTATCGCAGGACCTGCCGGTCCTGGTGGGTGAGCCCTCCGGGGCCGTCGATCAGCAGGATCGCGAGATCGCACCGCTTGATCGAGTCGAGGCTCTTCATCACGGAGAAGATCTCGACGGCGCCTTCGGTCTTCCGCTTCGCGCGGATCCCCGCGGTGTCGATCAGCAGGTACTTCCTTCCGTCCCGCTCCACCATCACGTCGATCGCGTCGCGCGTGGTGCCGGGGATCTCCGAGGCGATGACCCGTTCGAACCCCGCCAGCGTGTTGACGAGCGTCGACTTTCCCACGTTCGGCCGTCCCACCACGGCGATCCGCGGGAGGTCGGCGTCCTTCGCGTCCGCTCCTTCCCCGTCGCCGGTACGCGCGGGAATCCGCGCGACGATCTCCTCGAGCAGTTCGGATACCCCCGTGCCGTGCTCGGCGGAAACGGAATGGATCGTTTCGACGGAGAGGGCGTGGAACTGGGAAACGCCTTCCCTGCCCTCCTTCGCGTCCACCTTGTTCGCGGCGAGCAGGAACGGCTTTCCCCGCTCGCGCAGCATTCCGGCGATCTCCTTGTCGAGGGGGAGCAGCCCGTCGCGGGAGTCGACCAGGAAGATGACCAGATCCGATTCGTAGACCGCCCGCAGGACCTGCCCGCGGATCTTCGGGAGGAGGTCGTCGTCCCCGCCCGTCATGTACCCACCGGTGTCGACGAGAAGGAAACGGCGACCGTCGTACTCCACCGGCTCGGCGACGAGGTCCCGCGTGATCCCCGGCTGGTCGAACGTGATGGCGCGCCGCTTCCGCGCCATCCGGTTGAAGAGGGTGGACTTCCCCACATTCGGGCGCCCCACCAGCGCCACCGTGAACTCACCCTGGCTCATAGCCCAGATGCCTCAACATGGATTCGCTCCTCGACCAGTCCCTTTCCACGACGACGAACAGTTCCAGGTATACACGCGACCCCGTCTCCTTCTCCAGCTCGAGGCGCGCGGCGGTACCGACCTTCTTGAGGAACACGCCGCCCTTCCCGATCACGATCCCCTTCTGGGACTCGCGTTCCACGAGAATCTCGGCCCGGATGCGGATCAGGTTCTTCTCCGGCTCTTCCTGGTATTCGTCGATCCGCACCGCGATGCTGTAGGGGATCTCCTCGTCGAGCCCCTCGAAGAGCTTTTCCCGGATCACCTCCTTGGCGATGAAGCGCATCGGGAGGTCCGTCAGGTCCTCTTCGGGGTAGAACGCCGGCCCCTCGGGCAGCCGCGCGAAGAGCGCCGTCACGAACGCCTCCACGCCGTCCCCTTTCGCCGCGGAGACGAGGAACGACGCGGTGTAGAAATCGTCCCGCGTGAGACCCAACCGGACCGCGTCGGCCGCCGCCCGGCCCATCCGGTCGACCTTGTTCACAACGAGGATGCGCGGGACCGGAATCTTTTCGAGGATCCCGCGAACCATGGCATCCTCGGGGCCTTTCCCCGTCGGACGATCGTCCACCACGTGGGCGACGATGTCGGCCTCTTCGCCGATCCGGCAGGCGGTGCGGACCATGTGGGAGTTGAGCGCCCTCGTCGGCTTGTGGATCCCCGGGCTGTCGAGGAAGACGATCTGCCCCCGCGTCTCGGTGAGGATCCCGGCGATCCGGTCCCGCGTCGTCTGCGGCTTCCGCGTGACGATCGCGACCTTGGCGCGAATGATCCGGTTGAGCAAGGTCGATTTCCCGACGTTGGGGCGGCCCAGGAGGGCGACGAACCCGGATTTCGGTTTCACGGGGTCTCCCCGTCGGCGGCCAGGAGAATCGATATCGCTTTCGCGGCCGCGTCCATCTCCGCCTCCTTGCGTGATGTTCCGGATCCCCCGGCCGGCGATTGCCCCTCCACCCGGACCTCCACCCGGAAGAGCCGATGGTGCGGCGGCCCGTCGGAGGAGAGGAGCGTGTACGCCGGAAGGGGCAAATGCTCCCCCTGGCACCACTCCTGCAGCCGCGACTTCGCGTCGAACCCGGCGACCAGCGCGCCCATCAGGTCCGGAAGCCGGAAATGGCTCCGCACGAACCGGAGGGCCGCCTCGTGTCCGCCGTCGAGGAAGATCGCACCGATGACCGCCTCCACCGCGTCCGCGGCCATCTTCCGGGTGACCCCGGCACCCCTCCGCCGGACGGAAGGGTCGATCCGCAGCGACGCCGGGACACCGATCCGTTCCGCGACCTTCGCCAGGTTCCGGTTGTTGATGATCGAGGCGCGCGCCTTGGTGAGCACGCCCTCCCCCGCCAGCGGCAGCATCCGGAACAGCTCCTGCGCGACGCAGAGATTGAGCACGGCGTCCCCGAGGAACTCGAGCCGCTCGTACGACCGTTTCCCTTCCTCGTGCCCGGGGGCGGAGCCGTGCCGCAGCGCCTCCTCCAGCAGATCCGGAGCGGAGAATCGGTATCCGATCCGTTCCTCGAACGTGGAAAACGTCAAATGGCCGTCCCCTCCAGATGGTCGCCGCGAACGGCGTCGATGCGGACGGGGATCAGGTCCCCCCGCGCGCCGACCGCCGCCCGGAAGACCGCCTCGGCGTAATTCTCCGTGGTTCCGCGCATCTCCCCGGTCTCCGGGTCTCTCGCCGACGCCGCGACGACGAGCGTCTTCCCCACTTGCCTCCCGAGGTACGCCCTCCGCATCGCGACGTCCGCCGCCCGAAGGCGCGCGACCCGTCGCGTCTTTTCCGACGAAATCACGTCGTCCGCCCATCCCGCACTCTCGGTCCCCGGCCGAGGGGAGTATGGAAAGGCGTGAAGGTAGCTCAACGGGGTGTCGCGGATCAACCGCATCGTCTCCTCGAAATCGTCCGGGGTCTCTCCCGGAAACCCGGCGATCACGTCGGACCCCAGGCGGATCCCCGGGACTTCGGCGGCGAGCAAAACCAGTCTCTCACGATACTGCCTCGCCGTATACGGCCGCCGCATCCGCAGCAGTACCCGGTCCGAGCCGCTTTGCAGCGGAACGTGCAGGTGCGGACAGAGACGGCCTTGTGTGGAGAGGAGGGAAACGAGCTCCGGCGTGATCTCCCGGGGCTCGACCGAGCCCAGGCGGAACCGGCACCCGGAGGTTTCCCGGAGAAGAGTCTCGACAAGGCCCGCGAGCCCGTCCCGTTCCCCGCGATCGGCCCCGTACCGCCCCGCATGGATCCCGGTCAGGACGATCTCCCGGGCGCCGTCCCCTTCCGCCCGGACCGCGCGCTCGACGACTTCCCGCTGCGGCAGGGACCGGCCGGCCCCCCGCGCTTTCGGCACGACGCAGTAGGCGCACGCCGCGTCGCACCCGTCCTGGACCTTCAAAAATACGCGGCTGTGCCCCAGCAGCCGGTCCGCCGCGAAATCGGAAAGTTTCTCGCCCGGCGAAGGTGCGTCCCCGGCCAGGGAGCGAAGCAGGAGCGGCAGGCCGGACGGTTCCCGGATCCCGAGCCAATGGTCCACCTCGGGCACGGACGCGCGGGCTTCAGGTGTCGTTTCGGCGAAGCAGCCGGTCATCACGAGGACCGCGCCCGGATGCTCCCGACGCAGTCGCCGGGCCAGCGCGCGGCAATCCCGGTCGGCCCGGCGGGTGACGGTGCAGCTGTTGATGACCAGGACGTCGGCGTGGTCCCCGGCCTCCACCACCATGAACCCGGCGCGTGCCGCCTGGGTGAGGATCGTCGCGGAGTCGGCGAAGTTCGCCTTGCAGCCGACGGTTACGACCGAGAGGCGCCCGCGCATTCGATCCAGCCCCCGCCCAAGACCTCGTCCCCGTCGTAAAGGACGAGGGCCTGCCCGGGGGTCACGCTGCGCTGGGGCGCGTCGAAGGAGACATCGAGACGGTCCCCCGTCACCCGCACCGCGCATGCCGCCCCGGGGTGGTGGTACCGCACCCGGGCCGTCGCGCGGAAATCCTCTCCCGGGGGAGAGCCGGCCACGAAGGTCGGGGCGATGACCGTCGCCCCCCCGGAGAACGTCTCCCCGTCGCTGCCGAGGATGATCTCGTTCTTCTCCGCGTCGATCGCCACGACGTAGAGAGGTTCCTTCGAGGCGATCCCGAGCCCCCTGCGCTGTCCGACCGTGTAGTGCAGGATCCCCTTGTGGTTGCCCAGGAAGTTCCCGCCGCAGTCCACGAAGCGCCCGCGGTCTTCGCTGATCCCCCGGCTTTCGAGGAACCGGGTGTAGGAGGCGTCGGTGACGAAGCAGATGTCCTGGCTCTCCCGCTTTTCGTACACCGGCAGCCCCGCCTCGAGGGCGATCCCCCGCACCCGCTCCTTCATCATCTCCCCCACCGGGAACCGGATCCGCCGCAGCCGGTCGGAGTCGAGCGAATAGAGGAAGTACGACTGGTCCTTCCCGGCGTCCGGCGAGGTGTACAGCCGGCAACGTCCGTCGGGTTCCCTGCGGATGACCGCGTAATGCCCCGTGGCGACCCCTTCCGCCCCCAGTTCGTCGGCCTTGCGCAGCAGCGCGCGGAATTTCAGGTGCTCGTTGCACAGGATGCACGGGTTCGGCGTGCGGCCTGCCTGGTACTCCCGGACAAACGGGTCGATCACCTCCCTGCGGAATTCGTCCCGCAGGTTGAGGACGTAGTACGGGATCCCCAAGGTGTCGCACACACGCCGGGCGTCGTAGAGGTCGTCCAGCGAGCAGCACGTCCCCTCCCGATCCCGCGTCACTTTCGAATAATCATAAAGGTCCATCGAGATGCCGATGACCTCCCACCCGTCCCGTTGCAGGAGCAGCGCCGCCACGGAGGAGTCGACCCCCCCGCTCATCGCCGCCAGAATACGCCCCCTGCTCATCGACAAAACCTCGACACAATTCTTATGAAAGAATGCGGAGCCGCCGCAGGAGGGGGGGCGCCCCAATACGAGCTTCGCGCTGCTGGGGTACCCCCGCAGTAGGAAGAACGGGGGGCACAGTGAGGTAAAGCGCAGCCGTGCAGGTTCATCGCACGGCGAGCCACGAACGGAGCCCCGCCCTCCGAGGCGGCGTAGTCCGTTATCGTATTTTTGAAATGGAGCAATTTGCCTCCCGCGGGTGGTACAGCGGCGACATCGCCCGCAGCTTGTCGACGACCGTTTCGATGGCGTCCACCGCGTACGACACGTCGTCGTCCGTGTTCCCGTACCCGAGGGAGAACCGGAGCGCACCCTGGGAATCCGTCGGGTCGGCCCCCATCGCCAGCAGGATCGGCGATCCCTCGAGCGACCCCGAGGTGCAGGCGGAACCCGAGGAGCAGGCGATCCCCAGCATGTCGAGGTTCAGCAGCAGCGCCTCCCCTTCCACGAACCGGAACGAGAGATTGACCGTGTTCGGGAGCCGCAGGGTGGGGTGGCCGTTCAGCACGATGTCGGGGATCCGCTCGAACAGCGCCCTCTCGAAGGCGTCCCGAAGCCGGCGGACCTCGGCCGCCTCCTCCGCCATGTTCTTCGACAGGAGGGAGAACGCCTTCCCCATTGCGACGATCCCCACCACGTTCTCGGTGCCGCCCCGCCGTCCCCGCTCCTGGTGCCCCCCGTGCAGCACCGCCTCGATCTCCATCCCCTTCCTGACGAGCAGTCCCCCCGCGCCCTTGAGGCCGTTCACCTTGTGCCCGGAAAACGTGAGCAGGTCCACGGGAAGCATCTCCCACGCGAGGGGAACTTTCCCGGTCGCCTGGACAGCGTCGGTGTGCATGAGCACGCCGGCTTCCCTCGCGATCGCGCCGATCTCCCCGATGGGCATCAGGCACCCGGTCTCGTTGTTCGCCGCCATGACGGAGACGAGGATCGTATCTTTCGTGAGTGCGCTCCGGACCGTGTCGGGCTCCACGATCCCCTGGCGGTTCACCGGGACGTACGTGACGCGGAACCCCTGCGTCTCGAGGAACCGGCACGTGTTCATGATCGCCGGATGCTCCACCTGCGACGTGACGATGTGCTTCCCCGCGTTCCCCGGCCGGTACGCTACCCCTTTCACCGCAAGGTTGTCGGACTCGGTCCCCGAGCTCGTGAAGACGACTTCAAGGGGCCGGGATCCGTAGAAGGAGGCGATCTCCGCTCTCGCGTCTTCCACCGCCTTTCGGACGTCCCTCCCGGCCCAGTGGATGCTGGACGGGTTCCCGAAGAGATCGCCGAGAAACGGCTGGACGGCGGCCGCGACCTCCGGGTGGGCCGGAGTCGTGGCGTTGTGGTCGAGATAGATCTTCCTCAAACCCCCACCTCCTCGCGCGTTTCCCGGCGCTCCTCGAACAGGTCCTGCACGGACATCGAATCGAGGAACTCCTCGATCCGGGCCTCGAGGGCGTCCCACATCCCCTGCGTCCGGCACCGGTCGATCATCCCGCACGCGCGCCCCGACCGCCGGCAGCCGACCCGGGCGGGCTTCCCCTCCGCCGTCCGGATGATCTCCCCGACGGTGATACCGGAGGGGTCCCGGGCGAGGATGAACCCGCCGCCGGGGCCGCGAACGCTTTTCACGATATTCTGCTTGCGCAGGCGCAGGAAGAGCTGCTGCAGGTACGGCTCGGGGATCGATTCCCGTTTCGCGATCGCCTGGATCGGCACGGGATTCCCCCGGGACGACGCGGCCAGCGAGACCATCGCCATCACGGCATACCGTCCCCGGGTGGTGATCTTCACGTTCCGGTCCTCGCCGCCGCGGGCTGTGGCGCCTCCTCGACACGCTTCGCCAGCTCCTCGACCCGTTTCTCGAGGGCGAAGATCTGCTCGGTCAGGCACTTGATCGCCTTCCCTTCCGGATCGGGCGTTCCCCCCACGCCGGTCGGATCGTTGTAGACGTTCCCTTCGCGGTAGACGACGCGCCCCGGGATCCCGACGACCGTCGAGTTGGGCGGAACTTCCTTGTTCACCACCGATCCGGAGCCGATCTTGGAGTCGTGTCCGACGCGGATCGGGCCCAGGATCGCCGCACCCGCCCCGACGATCACGTTCTCCTCGAGGGTAGGGTGCCGCTTCCCCTTGTTCCAGCTCGTCCCGCCCAGGGTCACGCCGTGGTACAGGGTGACGTTGGCGCCGATCTCCGCCGTCTCCCCGATCACCACCCCCATGCCGTGATCGATGAAGAACCCTTCACCGATCGTCGCCCCCGGGTGGATCTCGATCCCCGTCAGCGATCGCGAGATGTGCGAAACGAACCGGGCGAGGACCCTGACGTCGTGCGTCCAGAGCCAATGGGCGAGGTGGTGGAAGCGGACGGCGTGGAAGCCGGGGTAGCAGAGGAAGATCTCGAGCACGCTTCGAGCGGCGGGGTCCCTCTCGAAGATGACCTTGATGTCATTCCGGATCGATCGGAACATCTTCCCTCCCTGCCGCGAGAATGTATAAGACCGAATAGGTCAATTATTCGGCATTTTCGCGAGAAAGGGAAGGATTTTCTGCAGCCGCTTCTCCTTGATCCCCTTGACGCCGAAAAGGTCTTCCGGGGACCGGAACCGTCCGAGGCGATCCCGCTCTTCCAGCACGGCGGCGGCGATCTTGTCGGAGATCCCCGGCAGCTCCGAGATCTCCGCGAGGGAAGCCTTGTTGATATCTATCCGTTTTCCAAGGAGATATTTCTGGCGGATCGTGAGGGGCCCGCTTCGGGGGCTTTCAGCGGAACGGACGAACGTTTCGTTGTCGGCAGGGGAAGGGAGGACGGGAGAATCGTCGGTCGAGTCCATCGAAGAAAGAAGCCCGACCGAAGCGATGCGATGCGCCGTGGCGCACACATTCCAGACCAGCAGGATCAGGGAAAGAAGAAGGACGGCGCGTCGCTTCCCGCCGCTACTCCTGCTCCCCTGAATCGCCACGTCGCGTCCTCCACAGTTTGTACCGGAAGCTGTCCACCAGGGCCTGCCAGGACGCCTCGATGATGTTGTGCGACACGCCCACGGTGCCCCAGGTCGACTCCCGGTCCCCGGACTGTATCAAGACGCGTACCGAGGAGCCGGTCCCTCCCTGGCGGATCACGCGGACCTTGTAGTCGAGGAGCTTCACCTCGGCCACTTCGGGGTAGAATTTCTCCAGCGCCTTCCGTAAGGCGTTGTCCATGGCGTTCACCGGGCCGTTCCCCAGCGCCGCCGTGTGCTCCGCCCGGCCGTCGACGGCGATCCGGATCGTCGCCTCGGCGATCGGCGCCTCGCCCTCGGACCGCTTTTCGTCGATCACGCGGAACCCCATCAGTTCGAAAAACGGCTCGTGCTCCCCCATCGCGCGGCGCGCCAGCAGCTCAAACGAGGCGTCCGCCCCCTCGAACTGGAACCCCTTGTGCTCGAGCTCCTTGATCTCATCGAGGATCTTTTCGGTGTTGGGGTCGTTCGCCTTGAACTTGAGCCCCGTTTCCTGGATCTTCGACAGGATGTTGCTGCGCCCGGAAAGGTCGGAGATCAGGACCCGCCGGTGGTTTCCCACGATCTCGGGGTCGACGTGCTCGTACGTCTTCGTGTGCCGGCGGATGGCGGAGACGTGCATCCCCCCCTTGTGCGCGAACGCCGCGTTCCCGACGTACGGCTGGTGGAGCCATTGCCCGACGTTCGCCACCTCGGCCACGAAGCGCGACAGGTCGGTCAGCTTCCGCAACTGCCCCTTCGGAAGGATCTCCCGCCCCATCTTGAGCTCCAGCGCGGGGAGGATGGAGCACAGGTTCGCGTTCCCGCACCGTTCCCCGTACCCGTTGATCGTCCCCTGCACCTGGGTGGCGCCGCTCTCCACGGCCGCCAAGGTGTTGGCCACCGCCATCTCGCCGTCGTTGTGCGTGTGGATCCCGATCGCCACGGAGGTCGCCTTGCGCACTTCCTTCACGACCCGCGAGATGTCGGACGGGAGCGAGCCGCCGTTCGTGTCGCACAGGATCAGGACGTCGGCCCCCGCCTCGGCCGCGGCCGCCAGTACTTTCATCGCGTATTTCGGGTTGTGCCGGTACCCGTCGAAGAAATGTTCCGCGTCGAAGAAGACCTTGTCGGCGTTCTTCTTCAGGTACACGACCGTGTCCTTGACGGCCTGCAGGTTCTCCTCGAGGGTGGTGCGCAGCGCCTCGATGACGTGGAAGTCCCACGATTTCCCCACCACCGTGATGACCGGCGTCCCCGCGGCGACGAGCGCCTTCATGTTGGCGTCCTCGTCGACCTTCTTCCCCACCCGGCGGGTCATCCCGAAGGCGCACATGACCGAGTTCTTCCAGCGCATCTTGCGCGCCCGCTCGAAGAATTCCTTGTCCTTGGGGTTGCTGCCGGGGTAGCCGCCCTCGATGTAATGGATGCCGAACTCGTCCAGCTTCTCGGCGATCGCGACCTTGTCGAGCACGGACAGGGAGACCTCTTCGGACTGCGTCCCGTCCCGCAGCGTCGTGTCGTACAGGTATACGGTCTTCATTCGACGTCCCGCCCTTCCGAACTCGTCATCCTCGTTGGATGCGCCGCCGTCAGGCGGGATTCCCCAGCCCGAACGCCGCGTGCAGCACGCGCACGGCCAGCTCGGTGTACTTCTCCTCGATGAGGACGGAGATCTTTATCTCCGAGGTGGAGATCCCGAGGATGTTGATCCCTTCCCCCGCCAGCGTCTCGAACACCTTGAGCGCCACGCCGGAATGGGAGCGCATCGCCATGCCGACGATGGAGACCTTGGCGATCTTGTCGTCCCCCACGACCCGCTCGGCTCCCACTTCCTTCGCCGCCTTTTCCGTGATCTGCGTCGCCTTCTTGAAGTCGGTGCGCCCGATCGTGAACGTCAGGTCCGTGAATCCCGTGACCGAGACATTCTGGACGATGACGTCGACCACGATGTTCGCCTCCGACAGCGGCTTGAAGATCTTCGCCGCGATCCCCGGGCGGTCGGGGACCTTGACCACCGTGATCTTCGCCTCGCTCTTGCTGTACGCCACGCCGGACACCACCGCCGTTTCCATGATCTCCTCCTCCGTCGTCACGATCGTTCCCGGGTTATCGTTGAACGAGGAGCGGACGTGGATCCGCACCCCGTACTTCATCCCGAACTCCACCGACCGGATCTGCAGCACCTTGGCGCCCAGCGAGGCGAGCTCGAGCATCTCCTCGAAGGAGATCTTGTCGAGCTTGCGGGCGTCCGCGCAGATGTTCGGGTCGGTGGTGTAGACGCCGTCGACATCCGTGTAGATCTCGCAGACGTCCGCCTTGAGCGCCGCCGCCACGGCCACGGCGCTGGTGTCGGAGCCGCCGCGCCCGAGCGTGGTGATCGACCCGCTGTCGTCGATCCCCTGGAAACCGGCCACGACGGCGACGAATCCTTCCTTCAGCGCCTGCGTGATCGTCTCGCCGCGGATCTGGCGGATCCGCGCCTTCACGTACGCGGCGTCCGTCAGCACCGGGATCTGGAATCCGCAGAACGACTTCGCCTTGCACCCCATCTCGGTGAGGGCGATGGCCAGCAGCCCGATGGTCACCTGCTCGCCGGTCGCGGCGACGACGTCGAGCTCCCGCTCGTTGGGCAACTCCGAAATCTGGTGCGCCAGCCCGAGCAGCCGGTTCGTCTCGCCGGACATCGCGGAGACGACCACGACGACGTCGTTCCCCTGCTCCTTCGTCCGGGCCACTCTCTTCGCGACGTTCCTGATCTTCTCGATGGTGCCTACCGAGGTCCCGCCGTACTTCTGGACAATGAGTGCCATCGCTCGCGTCACCCCCTGGGCTGGAAACGTTGGGACCGGGCCCGGAAGTCGTCGAACCTCGGGTGGTCCTGGGCATCGATCGCGATCTCCCTGCGATCGTCGCCCGAAATGGTGAATGTAACCTGTATACAATCCATTGGCAACAGTTCCGCGATCTTTTCCGCCCACTCCACCAGGCAGACGCCGTCGCCCGACAGGAGCTCGCGCATCCCGATCTCGTCCGCTTCCCGCGCGCCCGAAAGGCGGTAGACGTCGATATGCGTGAGCGGGACCGGCCCCGCGTGCTCCGTCACGATCGTGAAGGTCGGGCTGACGATCCGCCCGGGCGGGATCCCCAGCGCCTCCCCCACCCCCTTGCAGAAGAGCGTCTTCCCCGCTCCGAGGTCGCCGACCAGCGCGACGACGTCGCCGGGACGAAGCGCCTCGCCCAACGCCCGCGCGATCGCAAGGGTGTCCTCTGGAGACTCCGATGAAAACGAAAGATGTCTTTTATCACACATCAGATATGTCGGCTGCGTCGCCTCGGAGGGCGGGGCTCCGTTCGTGGCTCGCCGTGCGGTGAACCTGCACGGCTGCGCTTTACCTCACTGCGCCCCCCCTCCTCCGGCGACTCCGCCGACATGGCTCATTCTTCCGGCGGGGATTCGTCGAGGGTATGCTGCAGCGCCCCGCGGATGTTGTCGATCACGTCGGTCGCCGTCACCGGGGTCATCGGGTGGTCGCGCACCAGCAGGTCGGCCGACATGCCGTGCAGGAAGACGCCCGCGCAGGCGGCGTCGTTCGGCGACAGCCCCTGGGAGGCGAGCGCCGCGATCATCCCGGTCAATGCGTCGCCCATCCCGCCCGAGGCCATGTACGGGTTCCCCGTCGTGTTGATGAAGACGTCCCCCTTCGGCGTCGCCACGACGGTGCGCGCGCCCTTGAGGATCACCGTGACCCGCTCCTCTTCCGCCAGGTGCCGGGCCGAGTCGATCCGCGACGACTCGATCGATTCGATCGTCTCCTTCATCAGCCGGGCCATCTCCCCGGGATGGGGAGTGAGGATGCACGGTGCCGCGGCCCCCTGCAGGACGACCGCCTCCCCCGACAAGGCGTTCAGCGCGTCGGCGTCGAGCAGGAACGGCACCTTGATTTTCGAGATCAGCTCCTTCACGAACGCGGGCATCGTGTCGGTCATCCCCAGCCCCGGCCCCACGACGATCACGTCGGCCTTCGAAAGGACTTCCAGCAGGGCGGGGATCATCTCGGGCGCGAAGTACCCCTTCCCTCCGTCCGGGATCCCGCGGGTCATCACCTCCATCTGCTTCCCCTCGACGATCGGCCGCAGCGACTCGGGCGTGACCACGGTGATGAGCCCCGCCCCCATGCGAAGCGCCGCCGATCCGGCCAGGCACGGCGCGCCCGTCATGCCGGGCGACCCTCCAACGATGTGGACCCGTCCCGCGTCCCCCTTGTGGAAGTCGGGCGGACGCACGGAGAGCATGCTTTTCACGACCTGCTCGTCGAGCGCCTCGGTGGTGATCTGCGCGTCGAACACCGCCCGCTGCGGGATCCCGATGTCGTAGATCTCCGTCTCCCCGCAATGGATCGAACCGGGGAGCAGGACGTGTCCCAGTTTCAGCAGCCCGAAGGTCCCCGTGAAATCCGCGCGGATCGCCTCGCCCAGGATCCGGCCGGTCGTCGCGTCGATTCCGGTCGGGATGTCCACGGCGAAGACGGGAGCCATCGAGAGGTTGATCACCTCCACCACCTCCCGCACGATCCCGGACAGCGGGGACGAGAGGCCCGTCCCGAGGATCGCGTCGACGCACAGGTGGACCTCCTCGAGGTACGTGCGCAGGTCTTCCACCCCTTCCGTATCCCGGATCACCCGAATCTCGACGTCCATCCGCCGCAGGATCTCGTGCTGGATCCGCGCGTCGGCCGAGAGTTCTCCCTCCTCACCCAGGAGGAAAACCTCGACATAGGCGCCCCGGTTGTGCAGGTGGCGCGCGATCACCATCCCGTCGCCGCCGTTGTTCCCCTTGCCGCACACCACGGCCACGGAGGCTTCCTGGGGGCCGCCCGCCTTCTCCTCGAGGATCCGGAAGATCCGGTCCGTGCACGACCGTCCCGCGTTCTCCATCAGCACCAGGGCGGGGATGCCGTACGTGTGGATCGTCACCCGATCCAGTTCGGCCATCTGCCGTGCCGTCACGATTTTCATCTATTCCCCACCCGCCTTTTCGAGGATCACGAACGCCACCGCCTTCCCCCCGTCATGGGTGATCGACACGTGCACCGCGCCGCTCCCCCGCATCTTCGCCCATTTCACCGCCTGCCCGTGCAGATGGACCTCGGGCTTTCCGAAGCGCCCTCGCAACGTCTCGACGTCCTTCCAAAGGATCCCCTGCGATTTCCCCGTCCCGAGCGCCTTCAACACCGATTCCTTTACCGCGAACCGCCCCGCCAGCCGCTCCGCCTTGTTCGCGCCGCTCATCGCGTAGGCCGTTTCCGCCTCGGTATAGACGCGGCCCAGGAACCGTTCCCCGTACCGGTCCAGCAGCACCTGGATCCGCGCGATGTCGACGATGTCCACGCCGATTCCGGCGATCATCCGGACTTCCTCACGCGCCGTGGACAAGGTCCGCGATCTCTTTCACGGCCGCCGGAAGCCCGAGGAAGACCGCCCGCGCGATGATGCTGTGGCCGATGTTGAACTCCTCGATCTCCGGGATGCCGAGGATGGGGACGATGTTGCGAACGTCGAGGCCATGGCCCGCGAAGACCTTGAGCCCGATGGAGGCGCCGAACGCCGCCGCCGCGCGGATCTTCGCCAGCTCCGCTTCGTGCTTCCCGGTCCGGAACGCCTCGCAGAACGTCCCCGTGTGAAGCTCGATCGCGTCCGCCCCCGCCTGCCGCGAAGCGCGCACCTGGGAGAGCTCCGGGTCGATGAACATGCTGACGACGATCCCGGCGTTTTTCAGCCGCGCCGCCGTTCGCACCATCGCCTCCCGGTGCCCCAGGACGTCCAGCCCGCCCTCGGTGGTGATCTCCTCGCGTTTCTCCGGAACCAGCGTGCAGGAGAACGGCTTCAGGTCGCAGGCGATCCGCGTGATCGCATCGGTCGCCGCCATCTCGAGGTTGATCCGCGTCGTTACGACCGATTTCAGCACCGCGAGGTCCCGGTCCTGGATGTGGCGCCGGTCCTCCCGCAGGTGGACCGTGATCCCGTCCGCCCCGGAGAGCTCCGCGATCGACGCCGCGGCCGCCGGTTCCGGGACCTGCCCCCGCCGCGCCTGGCGTAGCGTGGCCACGTGGTCGATGTTGACCCCGAGCCGTTTCCGCGCCCGCGTCATCGCGCTTCCTCTCTCGCCTTCTCGCCGAGGGCCTTCACGATCGCCTCGACCTCGTCCAGGTTCTCCCCTTCCGCCATGATGCGCAGCAGCGGCTCCGTCCCGCTGTACCGGACGACGATCCGCCCCCGGCTCCCGAGCCCCTTCTCGAATTCGGCCTGGGCCTTCCGGAACCCCTTCATCGCCTCGAGCGGCACCCGTTGCTTCATCCGGATGTTGTGCAACATCTGCGGGAAGACGACCAGCTCCTTCCCCAGTTCGGAGATCTTCTTTCCCGACTCGACCATGACGGCGAGCAGTTGCAGCGCCGCGAGCACCCCGTCGCCCGTCGTGGCGTGTTCGAGGAAGATCAGGTGCCCCGACTGCTCCCCGCCGAAGTTGTACTTGCCGGCACGCATCGCCTCGACGACGTACCGGTCCCCGACCGGGGCGCGCAGGAGCTTGATCTTCCGGTCCTTCAGGTACAGTTCGAGGCCGATGTTGCTCATGACGGTGGCCACCACCGTGTTCTTCGCCAACCGTTTTTTGCGGGCCATCTCCCCGGCGCAGATCGCCATGATCCGGTCGCCGTCCTGGATCTCCCCTTTCTGGTCCACCACGATCACGCGGTCCGCGTCGCCGTCCAGCGAGATCCCGAGGTCCGCGCGCGCGTCCTTCACCTTCGCCGCCACGACCTCCGGGTAGAGGGAGCCGCACTGGTCGTTGATGTTCACCCCGTTGGGGGAAACGCCGATCGGGATCACCTCGGCGCCCAGTTCCGCGAACACCAGCGGCGCGATCCGGTACGCCGCGCCGTTCGCGCAATCCACCACGATGCGCAAGCCCTCCAGGGAGAGGTGCGCGGGGAAGGTGCTCTTCAGGTAGACGATGTACCGGCCGGTCGCGTCGTCGATCCGCTGCGCCTTTCCGATCTGCGGCGACGGGGGGCGATTTTCCTTGAGGTGCTCACCGTACATCAGCCCTTCGATCCGCGACTCGACGTCGTCGGGGAGCTTGAAGCCGTCCCGGCCGAAGAACTTGATCCCGTTGTCGGGGTACGGGTTGTGGGAGGCGGAGATGACGACGCCTGCGTCGGCCCGCATCGAACGGGTGAGGAACGCGATCCCGGGGGTCGGCATCGGCCCCACGAGCAGGACGTCGCCCCCCATCGCGCAGATCCCGGCCGACAGCGCCGTCTCGAACATGTAGCCGGACAGACGGGTGTCCTTCCCGATCACGATCTTGTGCCGGCCGTTCTTCCCGCGGAACAGGTGCGCCGCCGCCTGCCCCAGCGCCAGCGCGGTCTCCACGGTCATCGGGTCGGTGTTGGCGACCCCTCGCACGCCGTCGGTACCGAACAGCCTTCTCACCAAGGGAACCCTCCTATTTCCGGAACTGGATCTTCACGCGGACGCTCGGGCTGCCGACGATCTTAGCATGCGGTTCGCGCAATTCCACCCGCGTCGTCGTCGCGAACGCCTCGCCGTCCACGTCCGGCACGATCTCCTCCGTGTAGACCGCCGCGATCCGCGAAAATTCTTCCGGAAGCGCCTCGACTTCCAGCGTCCGGGGCGTGACGTCCACCCGGGCGATGCGGCGGCGCACGGCGGACCCGCCACCGATCCGCGGGACGACAGGTACGACCCGGCGCTCCGTCCGGTCGAGGATCACCTCGATCGAGGGCGGGAAGATCCGCTGCACCTTGATCCCCGGCGGGGTCTTGACCGCTCGATCGTCCAGGGTGAAGTACTGGCGCCCCGCGCGCGCGGCGGCCAGGTCTACGCCGGCGGAGATCTCCGACGGACGCATCCCCGACAGCAGGGACGACGGCCCGGAGAGGCGCACCTCGACCTGCCGCTCGGGCTTGTTCGTCATCGTCAGCCCCTTCGGCACGTTCCGGATCTCCAGCGGGATGGTGAAGCTGACCAATACCTTGCTCTCGCCCGCGACGAACCACCATGCCGCGACGGCCAGCACGAGGGCGAGGACTTTCAGCACGAGGTTCTGGCTCGCGAGCCGCCGCAGGATCCGGAACAGGTCAGCCGCGTTCACGGGGCGCCTCCTCCTTGCGGAACAGCAGCCCGAGCGTGTCCCGCAGCTGCTGCACGGTTTCCGCGCGGTTCGCCGACCGGTTCGAGAAGATCGTGACGTTCCCCGTCTCTTCGGAGACGACCACCGCCACCGCGTCGGTTTCGGACGCCACGCCGAACGCCGCCCGGTGCCGGGTGCCCATCCCGCGCGTCTCGACCGATTCGGCCGGGATGGGGAGGATGACCCCCGCCGCCGCGATCCGGTTGTTGCGGATCACCACCGCCCCGTCGTGCACCGGAGAGCTCGTCGCGAAAATCGCGGCGGCCAGCTCGTGGGAGAAAAACGCGTCGAGCTTTTTGCCGTGCTCGACGAATTCCTCGAGCCCCATCTCGCGCTCCAGGAGCAGGATCGCGCCGGTGCGCTCCTGCGCCAGCAGGAAGGCGCTTTGCGCGAGCTGATCGATCACGTTCGGGTCGGGAGCGCGCCCGTTCCCCCCGAAGAGCCGCCACTGCCCGATCCTGGCGAGTCCGCGGCGGATCTCGCTCTGGAAGACGACCACGAGGACAACGAGCAGGTTTTCGAGGAAGTTGCCGACCAGCCACTGGAAGGTGACCATCCCGGCCTTCTTGGCGACGACGTACATCACCATCAGGATCAGCAGGCCGAAGAGCATCTGGACGGCCCGCGTCCCCCGGATGAACAGAAGGATCCAGTAGATGATGAAGGCGACCAGGAGGATATCGAGGACGTCGACCGCCCCGATGGAGGGGAGGAAGCCTACCATGACGCCTCCCCCCGGATTGCGTACGCCACCTCGACCACTTCGCGCATCTCCTTTACGTCGTGTACGCGCACCACGTGGGCGCCGCGAAGCACCGCCGCCGCGACGGCCGCCGCGGTGCCGAACGCCCGCTCCGCCGCCGGCGCGCCGGTCAGGCTCCCTATGAACGATTTGCGCGACGGGCCGAAGACGATCGGCCGCCCGAGGACCCGCAGCCGATCGAGATGCCGGTGCAGCGCAAGGTTGTCGCACAGGCGCTTGCCGAACCCGATCCCGGGATCGACGAGGATCCGTTCCGGGTCGATCCCTGCCGTAACCGCCGCGTCGATCCGCCCGGTCAGCTCGGACAGCAGTTCATCGAACAACACGTCGTAGTGCGGCGCCTCCTGCATCGTCGCCGGCGACCCCCGCCGGTGCATCAGCACCACGGCGGCCCCCGACGCGCGGACCGCCGCCGCCATCTCCGGGTCGTCGGCCAGGGCGCTCGTGTCGTTCACGATCCTCGCCCCCGCGGCGGTCGCCGCGGTCGCCACGGCCGCCTTGGTCGTGTCGACCGAGATCACCGCGCTCGTCTTCGCGGCCAGCCCCCGGATGACGGGGATCACCCGGCGCATCTCCTCGTCCGCCGGGACGGGCATCGACCCCGGACGGGTCGACTCGCCCCCCACGTCGAGGATCGCCGCCCCTTCCGCCTCCATCTCCAATCCTCGCGCGACCGCCGCTTCGACGGACCTGTATGCACCTCCGTCGGAGAAGGAGTCGGGCGTCACGTTCAGGATCCCCATGACGAGGGGGCGGCCGGACAGGTCGAGAACCCCTCCCGGGATGGGAACGCGGAATCCTGTCGTGGGATGCGGCGCGATGACGGGGCGCCCCCCCCTCAGGCCGGCGCCCCTGCCGGCGCGGGCGCGGAGCCCTGCGGCGAATTCCCCTCCTGGATGATCCGCTGGATTTCGGCCCCGTCGACCACTTCCTTTTCCAGCAGCGTCTTCGCCACCCTGTGCAGGATGTCGATGTGGGTCCCCAGCAGCGTTTTCGCCCGCTCGTACGCTGCGATGACGATCCCGCGGACTTCCTGGTCGATGTCCCGCGAGGTCGCCTCGCTGTAATCCTGGTGCCGGGTGATATCGCGTCCGAGGAAGATCGATTCCTGCTTCTGGCCGAACGTCACCGGCCCCAGCTTGTCGCTCATCCCCCATTCGCAGACCATCTTCCGGGCGAGCGCCGTGGCCCGTTCGATGTCGTTCCCCGCGCCGGTGGTCAGCTCCCCGTGGACCAGCTCCTCGGCCACCCTCCCGCCCATCAGGATCGTGATGTTGTTCTTCAGGTACACCTGCGAGTACGTGTGCCGTTCGTCGATCGGGAGCTGCTGGGTGATGCCGAGCGCCATTCCCCGAGGGATGATGCTGACTTTGTGGATCGGGTCCGCGCCCGGGGTAAGCGTGGCGACGATCGCGTGTCCCGCCTCGTGGTAGGCGGTGGATTTCTTCTCCTCGTCGCTGATGATCATCGAACGGCGCTCGCGCCCCATCATCACCTTGTCCTTGGCCATCTCGAAGCAATCCATCGTGACCGTGGCGAGGTTGATCCCCGCCGCGTGGATCGCCGCCTCGTTGGCCAGGTTCGCGAGATCTGCGCCGGTGAACCCCGGCGTCCCCTTGGCCAGCACCTCGAGCTTCACGTCCGGGTCGAGCGGGATCTTCCGCGTGTGCACGCCGAGGATCTGCTCCCTCCCCTTCACGTCCGGCTTGGGGACCACCACCTGGCGGTCGAACCGTCCGGGCCGCATCAGCGCCGGGTCGAGGACGTCGGGCCGGTTCGTCGCCGAGATGAGGATCAGCCCCTCGTTCGACTCGAACCCGTCCATCTCGACCAGGAGCTGGTTGAGCGTCTGTTCCCGTTCGTCGTGGCCGCCGCCCAGGCCCGCGCCGCGGTGCCGCCCGACCGCGTCGATCTCGTCGATGAAGATGATGCAGGGGGCGGATTTCTTCCCCTGGATGAAGAGGTCCCGCACCCGCGCCGCGCCCACGCCGACGAACATCTCGACGAAGTCGGAGCCGCTGATCGAGAAGAACGGGACGCCCGCCTCCCCCGCGATCGCCCGCGCGAGGAGCGTTTTCCCGGTCCCCGGCGAGCCGACGAGAAGCACCCCCTTGGGGATCCGGCCGCCGAGCTTCGTGAACCGCTTCGGGTCCTTGAGGAACGCGATGATCTCCTGCAGCTCTTCCTTGGCCTCCTCGATCCCCGCCACGTCCGCGAAGGTGACCTTGTTCGTCGTCTCGGTCAGCAGCTTCGCCCGGCTCTTGCCGAACGACATCGCCTTGCCGCCCCCCGCCTGCATCTGGCGCATGAAGAAGATCCACACACCGATCAGCAGGAGCATCGGCAGCCAAGAGACGAGCATGGACATGTACCACGGGTTGTCGTCGAGCGGCCGCGCCGTGATCTGCACGTTCTTGCTGCGCAGGTTCTTCACGAGGTCGGGATCCTCGGGGGCGTAGGTGTGGAAGGCTTTCTTCTCCTTCCCCGCGTTGTCGACGTACTTGCCGGTGATCTCCTGCCCCTTGATCGTGACCTCTTTTACCTTCCCCTCGTCGACGTTCCGGATGAACGCCGAGAAGGTGACCTCCTCGAACTCGACCTTCTTGGAGTTGAAGGTATTGAAGAGGAAGACCATCGCCAGGGCGATGAGCATCCAGATGGCCAGGTTTCTATAGAACTGGTTCAAGCGCACGTTTCTCCTTGATGTCGGGGAATCGAAAACCCTCCCGGATTGTAAAAACTTAGTTTAGCACAGGATCGGTTCTTGTCTATTTCGTCGCACGGATCCGAAAAAGCGCAGTCTTCCGGGTCTCAGGGGTCACCGGGGCGTGTGCGGAGCGGAGGACGCCGGGGATCCAGAGGATCGCGCCGTACCCGTCGCAGACCACAGGGCGGCTCCACCGATCGTCCCGCGGTACCTTCCGGTCGATCAGGATCTCCTTCACCTTCTTTTCACCGCCTCGGCCGACCCCGCCGGTGTCCCCTCCGAACGGCCGGATCCGGTCCCCGGCCCGCAAGGGGCGAACCGTGAGGGGCATCTTAAGGCCGGCCGCATCGAACACCTCGGCGTCACCCTTCGCCGCGAGGCGCTTCGCCTGCGCCGCAGTAATCTTTCCTCTCGCATCCCAAACGAATTTGATGCCGCCACCGATCGGACCAACAGGAATTTCATGTTCCCCGGGAGCATCGAGCAGGATCGGTACTTTTTTCCCGGCCCCCGCCCCCGCGGTTTTCCGGTCCCTTCCGTTTTCTCCCGGCACGAAGAGCGCCTCTTCGTACCGGTTGGCCAGTTCCCACCTCTTCCCGATTCTTACCTTGGCCGATGGGCCGCCGTCGTGGATGCACCGGTCCATCGCCTTGAGCAACCGCTCGTTGGGCGCGACTCCCAGTCGATCAAAGCAAATCCTCTGGAGGGTCTTCATCCGCAGGACGGAAGGCAGCGCGGAGAACGTTTTTCTTCGGAAAACGATGCCGCCCTTCTTGTCCTGATCAAGTCCTTCATTACCTGCGTGTAACTTAGCACTCCGGTTCGCCTTGCCACCAAAAGGCTTTTTTACATTCCGTCGGATCCACCTGCCTGCCTCGGACTCGAGGTAGTCGTCGAGTTCACGGAACCTCTCCCCGAGGGTGAAGATCCGTTTCTTCACCGCCTTGCCGTACCGCTTCACCAGCAGGGGGAGGAGGACTTTGCGCACCCAGTTCCGCTCGAACCGGGTGTTGACGTTCGACCTGTCGATCCGGTATGGGATCTTCCGTTTCTTCAGATCGTTGAGAATATCTTCTTTCCACTCATCGAGAATCGGGCGGACGATCCCGTCCGCACTTTCGCGCGGGATCCCCTTCAACCCCCCGATCCCCGCACCCTCGAAGACGCGCATCAGGATCGTCTCGACCTGGTCGTCCGCCGTGTGGGCCAGCGCGATCGCGTCTGCCCCAACTTTTTCGGAGAGACCCCTCAGAAACCGGTACCGGGTGTCTCTCGCGTTCTTTTCGAACCCGGAAGGGAAAATACCGCGAGGGCCCGAACCGCGATTCGAACCGCTTATGGAACTATCTTTTTCAGTCACAAGAATTTCCGTATCATATCCAACTGATTTACCGATCTTCTCAACCAATTCCTGATCTTTTACGGAATCGGTCCCGCGGGTCCCGTAATTCACATGCCCGACAACGATCCGGGTCCCCTTTTCCGAGGAGAGCTTTCGCAAGAGGTACACCGAATCCGGCCCGCCGGAAACTGCGGCGACGATGACGGGCTTCCTGTGGTTTTTTTTGCGGTTCGACATTTCAGCCTGGCCCGTGGGGTGAATCGATTCGTTATTACAGGAGAGGAACTTTTTCTTTCGCCAGTTGGAGCAAGTACTGGCCATAGCCGTTCTTCTTCATCGGCTCCGCGAGGGATTCGAGCCTCGCCGCGTCGATGAATCCCATCCGGTACGCCACCTCTTCCACGCAGGCGACCTTCAGCCCTTGCCGCTTCTCAATCGTCTCCACGAACGTGCCTGCCTCCAGCAGGGAATCGTGCGTTCCGGTGTCCAGCCAGGCGAACCCGCGCCCGAGCACCTCCACACGCAATTTCCCCTGGGCCAGATACGCGTTGATCACATCCGCGATCTCCAACTCATCGCGAGCGGAAGGCTTCAACCCCTCCGCGATCTTCACGACCCCGTTGTCGCAGAAGTAGAGCCCGGGAACCGCGAAGCTGGATTTCGGCACCTTCGGCTTCTCTTCGATGCTCAGAACCTTGCCCGTCGGAGCGAATTCCACCACGCCGTACCGCTCGGGGTCGCGGACCCGATACCCGAAGATGATCGCGCCCGATTCGAGCGTCGCCGCCCGCTTCAGGATCTGCTGGAACCCGTGGCCGTGAAAAATGTTGTCCCCGAGGATCAGGCACACCTTGTCTCGACCGATGAACTCCTTTCCGATGAGGAAGGCCTGCGCCAGGCCTTCGGGCCGCGGCTGTTCCGCATACGAGATCCGGACCCCCCACTGGGAGCCGTCTCCCAGCAGGTCCCGGAACCGGGGCAGGTCGATCGGCGTGGAGATAAGCAGGATGTCCCGGATGCCGGACAGCATCAGGACGGAGAGCGGGTAGTAGATCATCGGCTTGTCGTAGATGGGGAGGAGCTGCTTGCTGACCGCCTTCGTGATCGGGTAAAGGCGTGTTCCCGCCCCTCCGGCCAGGATGATCCCCTTCCAATTTTTCCCGGCACCTTCCATGGCAGGATTCATGGCTTCTTCACCGTCAGGCCCTCGATCCGCCGGAAGTCCTTCTCGTCGTGAGTGTAGGCGATGGAAATCTTCTTCTCCAACCCCCAATAGGCCATCACCGCATCGGCGAACTTGACGTTTTTCTCCTCATACACCTTGAGGGCTTTGAGAAAAACATCTCCCATTTCAACCTTGAGCTGCGGAGTGTTGATGATCGCTTCCGCCAATTCGCGAACCTCCTTCTTCCCGAACTTGTAGACCTTTTCCAAAACCCAGACGATTTCGAGCATGGTGACCGGCAGTATGTGAAGAACGGTTCCTTTGCCAGGGGCCGTCAGCAGGAGTTTTTCCACCGCCCTGGCCTTCAGGTCGTCGTCCTTGACCAGAAATCGAAGGAGAACGCTGGTGTCGACGAAGGCCCTATTCATCGGCGCCGACTCCGCCTGCCACCGCCTTCTCACGAATCTTGTCGATGCTCATGCCGAGATCGGGCAACGCCCCCCTGAAATCGAAGATGGTCTTTCCCTTCTTGATCGTGGCCCGGCAGCCGTCCGTATCCAGCAGCAGGGTATCCCCTTCCCGGATATCCAGCTTTTGGCGGATCTCCTTCGGCAAGGTAATCTGTCCCTTGGGGAGGACCTTTACTGCCTGCATGACATACTCCTTCACAAAATATAATTCCTACAGGTAATATTAGTTGGAATAATAACGATAGTCAACCTGTTCTACTCGTGAAGGAACCGGGGTTCTGCGTGGGATCTTCCGTCAGGGAAGCAGGGTGAAAGCGGAACAATGGGCGGGTTTGATGAGGGAGAAGTGGCGTCTGTCCGTGGTCATAATGGTGTTGATCCCCAACCGCTCCGCAACGGCAACCAGGGACGCGTCGACAAACCCGATGTTGGCGTCTTCGTACTGTTTCAAAATCGCGACGGTTCGCGCCATGTCGGGACTGGTTATCTGCTCGACCGACATCTCGCGTTTGATCAGAGCGTCGAGAAATGCCCTTTCCGCGTATGGCCCCAGGCAGTTGTTCAGGAGATAGCACGCTTCCGGAATTACGCTTATCGGAACAATCAGTCTGCCACGGAAGTCGACGACGGATTCCGCCGCCCGTCGATGCCAGGCATCCCCCTTATCGGCAAGAGCGTAAACAATGCCGGTGTCGACGAGAGCGGCGGCCTTCCTCATTTTTTCCACAGCAAACGTTCGTGTTCTTCGGCAATATTGCGACGACCGCTGTTACCGATCCCCACAAATGAAAACTTCCGCACTGCCCTCCTTCTCCGTTTTACGTACTCCTCCATCGCCTCACGCACGATTTCGGCGACACTGCGATTTTCCTCGGCGGAGAGGCTCTTCATCTCGTTGAGCAGGTCGTCGTCGGCAAATATCGTGGTACGCCTCATCGGTCGCCTCCTGTCATACGTATGCTATATGACTATTGTCTCCATGTCAACCCGGACCACGCGGTGGCCGGGACACCAGGGATCGTTTCAAGGTATGTCCCTGTTCAGCGGGAGTTCGCAGGAACGTCCCTGTTCAGCGGTTCAACTTGAGTGCCGCGACGGCTTTCTTCGCCTCGTCGGCGCCGGGGAACTTCGGGTCCAGGGACAGCGCGGCCTTCAGCTCGGCGGCCGCTTCCTTCCCCCTCCCCTTCTTCGCAAGGACCATCCCATAGTGGTAACGGATGGAGGCGTTATTCTTCGACTTGCCCGCGGCGTCCGCGATCAGCGGGTAGGCGGTGTCGACCAGCCCTTTCTTGTAATAGATCCAGCCAAGAGTGTCCCCCACGTTCGGGTCCTCGGGAACCGCTTCCCGGGCGATCTGGGCGAACTTCAACGCCTCGTCCAGGTTCCCGCCGCCATCGGCCAGGTTCGACGCCAGGTTGTTCGCCGCCAGCGGGTGCTTCGGCGAAAGCGTCAACACCTTCCGGTATTCCTTGTTCGCCGCGTCGATCTTCCCCTCGGAGTTCAGCACCATCCCCAAAAGCACATGCGCGCCGACGTTCTTGTCGTTCTGCTCGATGACCTTCGCCAGCCGCTTTTCCGCCTCAGGGAACTTCTTCTGCGCGGCGTACAGCATGCCGAGCTGGTAGTACGGCGCCGTGAACTCCGGCGCCAGCTCGATGCTCTTCAGGAACGCCGCCTCCGCCTCGGCGGGCTTTCCCGAGGCCAGCTGGAACCGCCCAACCATGTCCCAGAGCAGCGGGTTCTTCGGCTCCTTCGCCACCGTTTCATCCAGCAACTTCTTCGCCTTCCCCGTATCCTTGGAAGCCGCCAGCGCGAAGATGTACTCGTTGATCGCCGTCAGGTCCTTCGGGTTCTTCTCGACCGCCTGGGCGAAGAATCCCGCCGCGTCCTTCGGCTTCCCCTGCAGCTTTCGCGACAGCCCCATCTTCAGGTAGCCGACCGGGCTCTTCGGCAGTTGCTTCATCATCGCCTGGTAGATCTGCTCCCCCTTCGTCCAATCCTTTCTCGCCAGGAACGAATCGGCAAGGAGCACCGCCGCCAGCGCGTTGGACGGGTTGCGCCGCAGCACTTCAAGCGCAGCCTTCTCCGCCGCCGCGGGGGCGCCCGATTGCAGGGAGACTTCCCCGAGAAGGAGCTGTGCCCGCGCGTTCCCCGGGTCGAGCTTCACCGCCTCCTCGATCTCTTTCCTTCCCACCTCGACCTGCCCCTGCTGGATATCGGTCAGTCCATTGTAGAGACGGGCGCGCGCCATCCCCGCGTCCTGCTTCACGACCTCTCCGAAGAGCGCCTTCGCGTCGTCCAGCCGTTTTTCCGCGAGAGCGATCCGCCCCTTCAGGTACTTGCCGTCCAGGTCCTTGTCGTTCTCCTTGAGGATTCCGTCGACGATCGGCTTGGCGTCGGCCACCTTGCCCGTCTCGAGCTTGATCTCGGCGAGGACTTTCCGCGCCTTCTGGGAGTTCATCTCCTTGATGACCGCGTTCAACTCCTTCTCGCTCTCCTCCATCCGACCCTGGTACAGGTAATGCTCCGCCAGCGCGATCCGGAGGTCCTCCTTCTCCTTCGACAGCTCGATCGCCTTCCGGTACTCCTTCTCCCCTTCGTCCCGCTCCCCCGAGGCGAAGAAGAAGTTCCCGCGGGTCACGTGAACGTCCACGGCATTCGGATCGGTCGCCAGCGCCTTGTCGTACCACTCCTGCACGCTCTTCCGGTCCTTCTTCAGGAGATACAAATTCCCGACGGCCAGGAGGGTGCGGACCCGCTTCGGGTCGAGCTCGGCGGCTTTTTTCAGCTTCGCGATCCCCTCGTCCACCTTCCCGGCGCGCAGGGCGAGCCCGGACTGGAGGATGTACCCCTGCGGATCGTTCGGGCGGCTCTTCACGAGGTTGTCGGCGATCTGCGTCGCCTCATCGATCTTCCCTGCCATCACGTAGATCTCGCCCAGCTTCCCGAGGGCCTCGAAATTGTTCGGGTCGAGCTCCACCGTCTTCTGCAGCTCGCCGAACGCCGTGCGTATATCCTTCGACTCGATCGACGCCTTCGCCAGCTTCCAATGCGCCGCGGGATCCTTCGGGACCGCCTTCACCGCATTCTTGTATTCGATCACCGCTTCCTTGAACTTCTCTTCCTTCACATAGTCATCGCCGCGCTTGACGTGTTGGGCCAGCTTCGCTGCCGGGGAACGGTCGCAGGACCAGAGGAACACCGCCACCACGACCCAGCACGCCACCATGATTTTGGAACGCCGCATGTTCGCCTCCGTGCCTTTTCTGAAATGAATGCGCATTTTCTGTTTCCTTAATTGAGCAATATTTTTCCTCTTATGGGAAACATTTTCACGAAGAAGAAAACCTTCCCCTCTTATTGCCGCGTATCTGTCGATTTCCACAAGGTTTTTCATTTTTCTCCTTATCGGCAGATAGGCCCAAAACTTGCTGAAGCAATATCGGCTCCAGAAACGCCGCCCAACTCGATGGGCCACCGGGGATTGGAATGGCATCGTTCGACGCAACAGCGGTTCCTCGTTGCACCATCGACTTCCCGCTCGAAATATCCCCCGACGAGATCGTTTCCCTCTCCGGACCGGTCAATACCTTGCTGAAAAGCAGCTACCTCCTCGGAACCACCTTCGAGATCGAGGCCACGTTCAACTCCCTGTTCGATATCGCCGAGGAAATCGCGGGCGTCGAGGCGTGCGGGTTCCTCTCCTCCACGATTAGCGATTCCGCATCCTGGGAGGTCCGCCTCGGTCGCCACATCGAGGCCCATCCTTCCCCGGACCGCCAATCCTTCCTGATCGCTCCCGGGGCGATCGCCGCGCATTTCGGCAAAGCCGTCTCCATGGACCCGGAATGGGGGGACTGGTCGGGGCCAATCTGCGAAGCGTGGTCCTCCCGGTCCCTGGTGGCGTTTCCCATGCGAAGCGACCGCGATATCACGGGCGTCGTCGTCTTCGGCAAGCGGGACTCGCACCCCTTCACCCCCGTGCAGATGAAGCTTCTCTGGGCGCTTGCACTGCAGGCCGAGACCCACCTGCATCGCGCCGATTCCGGAAAAACCCTCTCCTTCTACTCGTTCTTCGATCCGTTGACCCACCTTTACAATCGTCGATACTTCGACCATCAGCTCGAGAAAGAGATCTTCCGCTGTCGACGCAACGGCGGATCGTTCAGCCTGCTGATGCTCGACATCGACGGCTTCAAGTCCTTCAACGAAAAGTTCATGAACGCCACCGGCGACATCGCCCTGCAGGAATTCGCCGGCATCCTGAGCGGCTCCGTGCGGGAGGTCGACACGGTGGCGCGCCTCGGCGGGGACGAATTCGGCATCCTCCTGCTGGAAGGGAACTCGGACGGGGCGCAAGCCCTGGCGCAGCGCATCATCCAGCGGTTCCAGCGGCACCTGCTGCCGGGGAAAACGGAATCCCGCACCGAGCGGCTGTCGGTCAGCGTGGGTTACGCGACCTTTCCCGCCGACGCGTTCGACGCGGCCGACCTGGCGAACAAGGCGGACCGCGCTCTCCACATGGCCAGAAGCAAGGGCGGCGGCCAACTCCTCTCCTTCCACGAGACGGCCGATGCCGGGGGCATGAAAAACGTACTCCGTGACCTTCCGGTCCAGAAGATCTACGAAGCGGGCCGCTCCGTGGTCGACATGGACAAGTTCCTGGAGATCCTCCTGTTCACCGGGATGCAGGGGCTCTCCGCCGGCCGTGGTTCCATCGTCGTAAAGGATGCGGAGGGCGACTTCACGCTCCGCGCCGCCATCGGGTTCAGCCGGCACGAAGAGCACATCACGGCGTCCGGCGGGTTCCGCGTCGGTCCCATCACCACGTGGGTGGTGGATCACCAATTGCCGCTGATCGTCTCCAAGCCGGAGGACTCCCCGTTCGAAGGACCGTTCAAGAAAAACGGGTACCAGACGGAATCGTTCCTTTCGATCCCGTTGACACACCACGGCCAAACGTTTGGGGCGCTTCACCTGACGAACCGCAAGGACCACCGGGCGTTCACGCACGAAGACCTGAAGACGTTCGCGCCGATCACGTCCGAGATCGCCGCGATCCTGGCCCAGGGGATCGAATTCCGGGAGAACGTCCGCACCTTCTCCCTTTCCATCCTCACTTCCCTGTCGGACGCGCTCGAGCTGCGCTTCCCCTTCCTCACCGGACACTCGAACCGGGTGCGCGACCTGTCCACGCGGATCGGCGAGCGGATGGGGCTCGCGAAGGCCGATCTCACCGCCTTGAGGCACGCGGCGGAGCTGCACGACGTGGGGATCGTCGGAATTCCCGGAAACCTCCTGGCAAAGAAGCGCCGGCTGAGCGAGCAGGAGACGGAGATGGTCCGGAAGCACCCCTTCCTCGGGTCGAAGATGCTCGAAGGCGTGCCGGGGATGGAGGCGACGCGCCGGGCCATCATGGAGCACCATGAGCGGTTCGACGGATCGGGCTACCCGTACGGTCTGCGCGGCGACGACCTCTCCGTGGCCGCCCGGATCCTCTCCGTGGCCGAGTGCTACGACTCCGCCGTCTCCGCCCGCCCCCACCGCGGCGCCCTCCCCCCGGAAGAAGCGCTGCAGATGGTCCGGGCCGGGTCGGGCACCCTGTTCGACCCCGAGGTGGCGCAGCTTTTCACGGCAGCGGCTCCTACCCACTGATCGCCGCACGGAATTCATCGTCTGTAGGTGTTCCCTTCGGGTACGGAACGATCACTTGACACATAAACTCACCCCACACCAACCCAATTTAAATAAATATCCCCCCAGTGTGGGAAATATTTTACCCAGCCAACTCCACCAAAAACCCTTACAAAAATATCCGCAGGTTTTTCAATTAGATGCGAGCATACATTTATAAGAAATGATTGGCACCAAACATGCTTTTTTTATGCTAACAAAGGAGGTGACAACTATGAAAAGATTTTCTCTCGTTTTAGCGTGCATTGTCTGTGCGTTAGCCCGAAGTTCCTCGGCAGTTTTGTAGGCCTCGCCTCCTGAAATTCCCATGATAACCGGCAGTTATTCTTTTCCCTGCGGTCCCGTTTGCTGCATTTTGTAGCCATGTATATCGTAAATAATCCCTTGA
>Ga0334722_10000366_pt1 | contig 68339 bp, 73 predicted proteins | sample C3_bottom_MG_FD_207210 | JGI IMG/M metagenome (GOLD analysis project Ga0334722, IMG submission 207210) | Sediment microbial communities from Yellowstone Lake, YNP, Wyoming, USA - C3_bottom | ecosystem: Environmental > Aquatic > Freshwater > Lake > Sediment | place: USA: Wyoming | collected... | reverse complement strand
CCACCAGCAAAACAATAGATGTCGGCGACTAATACAGGAGGATCACCATGCAAATTCAGGTATTGGGACCAGGCTGCCCAAAGTGCCGAGAGGTGGAACGCCTCATGCAGACCGTGCTGGAAGAGACCGGGGTGCAAGCCACCATCGAAAAGGTGACGGATTTTGAGCAGATCGCTAAGCTCGGCGTCTTTTCAACCCCGGCGGTTGTCATCGACGGCACGGTGAAATGCGTGGGCAAAGTCCCCGGCAAAAAAGAAGCCCTTGCCTGGCTTGGCTACCAGGACAGCACGGCGCCGGAAACACCAGCCAAGAAACTCTCCTTCCTCGACCAGTACCTCACCCTCTGGATATTCCTGGCCATGTTCATCGGGGTTATGGCTGGTTATCTCTATCCGCCGATCACCGAGATCATCAACTCCTTTCAGGTCGGCACCACCAACATCCCCATCGCCATCGGCCTGATCCTCATGATGTACCCGCCCCTGGCCAAGGTGCGCTACGAAAAGCTGCATGAGGTTTTCACAAACGTCAGGGTACTGGCCCTTTCCCTGGTGCAGAACTGGCTTATCGGACCCGTCCTCATGTTTTTCCTGGCCATCACCTTTCTCTCCGGCCACCACGAATATATGGTGGGACTCATCCTCATCGGCCTGGCCCGCTGCATTGCCATGGTCATTGTCTGGAACGATCTGGCCAGCGGCGACACCGAGTACTGCGCCGGGCTGGTGGCCTTCAACTCCATCTTCCAGGTGCTGTTTTTCTCGGTCTACGCCTGGTTTTTCATCTCCGTGCTGCCGGGCTGGCTCGGGCTGAAGGGCGCGGTGGTGGACATCTCCATGGCAGAAATCGCCAAGTCGGTCTTTATCTATCTCGGCATCCCCTTCCTCGCCGGGATGCTGACCCGTTTTATCGGGGTAAAACGCAAAGGCGAGGCCTGGTACCAGGAAAAACTGATCCCCAAGATCAGCCCCTTCACCCTGGTCTTTCTGCTCTTCACCATCATGGTGATGTTTTCCCTCAAGGGCGAATACATCGTGCAGCTGCCCTTTGACGTAATCCGCATCGCCATCCCGCTCACCATCTATTTCCTGGTCATGTTCCTGGTTTCCTTTTTCATGTCCATGAAGGTGGGGGCCACCTACGAACAGGCCGCCACCCTCTCCTTCACCGCCGCCTCCAACAACTTCGAGCTGGCCATCGCCGTGGCTATCGCCGTGTTCGGTATCAACTCCGGCGTGGCCTTTGCCGCGGTGATCGGGCCGCTGGTGGAGGTGCCGGTGCTGATCGGGCTAGTCAACGTGGCACTCTGGTTCAGAAAAAAATACTTCCCCTTTACCAGGGAAACCCTGGCCGGGGTCTGCCATGTCGCCTGCAAACCCTGAGACCGGACGGATCGCCGCTGCTACGGAGAGAAAAAGCAATGCTGCTCACATCATTCACCATGGAATTTTCCAATGTCGCTTGCCGACCAGAGGCGCAGACCCTGCACTGCATCGCCCGGCTCAATCAGGATGTGGGTGCGGCACTTCCCTACCTGAATGCCGTGTTGGGCGCTTACACCTATATCAGGGAGCCGCCCTCGGCCACCTTTCGCTCCCAGGGCAAGCTCATCACCGTGCATGCCGACAGAATCGCGATCAACGCCATCAAAGATCCGGCAGAGGCGGAGACAATCCTGGCCTGGCTGCAACGAGAGATCAATGCCGCCTGGGAGAAGCGGACGGAAATCGAGCCAAGTTTTACTGCCGCCCCGCAGCCGCAAGTCATGGATATCCTGCGGTTGCTACCCAAGACCAATTGCGGCCAATGCGGTCAGCCCACCTGCATTGTGTTCGCGGCCATGGCAACCCAAGGCGGCAAGGGCGCGGAACATTGCCCCTCCCTGTCGCCCGAATCGTTTAAGCAACTTGCCGGCTACCTAAGCCGTTTTCATCTTGACCTGTGATTGCGCCAATTTCGGCGGGAAAACCTGCATCCCGAGGAGAAAACCCATGAAAAAAAATCAGCTTTGTCTCGTGTTCGTGCTGTTGGTCAGCCTGACCGCCTCGCTGACCTTTGCCGGTGAAGCGCGGCTGGTGAATCTCGACAACGGCATGATCAAGGACACCAAAACCGGACTCATCTGGCAGCTTGGAAACAGTCCGCAGGTGTTCGACTCCCAGGAAAAGGCGGCCCAATATGCCACTACCCTTGATCTTGGCGGGGACCATGATTGGCGTCTGCCAACCCTTGCGGAACGGTGGGATCTGCTTCAGATTTTTGTCTACAAGAATAATGGCGCAATCGAGTTCCCGAAATTCGACAACAAGTACTGGACAGCCGAGACCGACAAAGGAACACAGCCGATCAAACTCGATATCACCTGCATGTGCCGGGGCGACAAAGAGGTCGAATACAAGAATACCGGCTATGTGCGGGCGGTGCGGGGACAACAAACGAGCAACCAATAATTTCCTGGCAAGCCGCCCCGGTTTATGCTGTGATTCAAAGGAGAACGCATGAAAATAATTGTCCGATTCGCATTGTTGCTGGCCGCCCTGGTAGTCCTGCATACCCCTGACGGGCGGGCGGCGGCAAGCACGTCCGCGCCGGTGCCGGTTCCCGACACGGTGACCATGGTTGATCTCGGAGCCACGTCCTGCATCCCCTGCAAGATGATGGCGCCCATCATCGAGGAGCTTGCCGCAGAGTACCGGGGCAAGGCGGCGATTATCTTTATCGATGTCTGGCAGAATCCGGACGAGGCCAAAAAATTCAAGGTGAGCATGATCCCCACCCAGATTTTTTTCGACCGGGCAGGCAATGAAATATACCGCCACAGCGGCTTCCTGGACAAGAAGACCATTGTGGCCCAACTTGCCCAGATGGGCGTTGCCCAGCCCGCGGCCGGGAGCGGAAAGTAATGGATGCTCTTTTTCTCCTGGTCAATGAATGGATGGGCGCGGGCCTCGCTCTTGCCGCCTTGGGCTGTTTTCTCTGGGGTATGATCAGCGTCTTGCTCAGCCCCTGCCACCTGGCCTCCATTCCGCTGGTGGTGGCCTATGTGGGCGGCCAGGAACAAATCGTCAGGGGCAGGCAAGCCATTCGGTATGCGGTGCTGTTCAGTGCCGGTCTTTTCCTGACCATCGTCCTGGTGGGGGTGATCTGCGCCCTGCTCGGCAGAATGCTCGGCGATGTGGGGCCGTACTGGACCATGGCCGTGGGCCTGATTCTCCTCTGGGTGGCCGTTGATATGCTGGGCCTGGCCAAGTGCTCCATGCCAAGCGGACTCATGGCTCGCCTCAAGGTACAGGGGGCGTGGGGCGCTTTTGTCCTGGGGCTTGCCTACGGTGTTCTTTCCGGCTCCTGCACCTTCGGCTTTATCGCCCCCATCCTGGCGATCATCACGGTGCAGCAACAGGTGCTGACCGGAGTTTTGTTCATCCTCCTTTTTGCCATAGGCCACTGCCTGCCCATTGCCGTGGCCGGCAGTTCAACCGCCACGGTAAAAAGGCTACTGGCCAGCTCCTCCTTCGGCCAGGCCAGCGCCTGGTTCCGCAAGGGAGCCGGGCTGCTGATCGCCGGGCTTGGGGTCTATTTTCTGCTCAGACCTTTTGTCTGAAATCAAGGCAATCGCTTCCCTTGCCACGCAAAAACGGGCGACCGAAAGATCGGCAGCCCGTTTTTTATTATTCTTTCAAAAAGACACCGGCTAGACCTTCACCAGCTTCACCTTGGTGTCACAGGAGGAGATGCCATCATCCACGCCTTGCTCCTGTCCGCACCATCAATCACGCTTTTACAAGATTAACTCTGGTTTCGTAAAATGAAGCGCTTCCACCGATCGGATCGGTCATGCAGCTATTTTTGAGCACCGGGTCGATCTTCATCGCGGCATTGGGGCAGAGGCCTGTTCTGCGCCGCTTGTCCCCCTTGATGGCCTGTTTGCCGATGGTAACGTCCGCCGCCCCATAGCCCCAATGGCCAAATGACCAGGATACCGCGATCGTCCCTGGGGCCATGCCCTCAACTGCCTTGATCTTGCCAACCATGTCCACCGCTGGGCGATTCGGCAGGTGCCATTTCCCGTCAGGGCTCGACTGGGAAACGAGTCTGGCCTTGTCCCCCTCTTTAAAGCCCATTTTCTTGGCTGTTGCCGCATTGATCAGGATGAAGTTCTCCGGCAGGATCGAACTCAGCCAGTAGTTGCCGGGCAGGGTCCGGGATTGGCCGCCGAGAATCTCCTTGTAGGTGATCAACTGCAACGGCATATCCGCATCATTCACCGGATTGCCTGCGGCATCCGCCGGCACATGATACTGGGCAATACCGGAAAAATGTTTGCCGGTGAAGGAATGCTTGGACTTGGCAACGGTTTCCGCATAGAGATTTAGCTGCTTGCCGTATTTATTGACCAACATCCCTTTCGGGTTGACGACTTCCGGGTTCCAGTCCGCCCATCTTCCGCCGCGATTCAGCACGGTGACGGTCTTTTTCCATTTATCGGCGCCGACCGCCTTTTCCCAACGTTCAGCGCTGAACACCGAAGACTTCAGATGTTTCCGCGCCTCGTTAAAGCACTTCATGTCGTCAAAGGAAGCCTCGGCCACCCCATCGCCATCCTTGTCGCCAACCGCCATGTTGGCCGCCAGTTTCAGGTACCAGTCATCCAACCGGGTCAGATCCCAGCCAGGCCCGAAACCGTCCTTGCCGAAACCGGACAGATGCAACTTTTCCGCAATGGCTAGAGCCACCGATTCAAAAGAACAGTGGGTCTTTTCGCCATAAACCGTCACCACCTCGGTCAACGGGGTAATGGTCGGCTGCCGGAATTTTGAAACATTATACGGCACGTCCGGCGAGGCATGGGGAGTGGAAAACCGTTCCCAGATCGCGGTGTCCGGGAAGAGATAGTCGGCATACATGCTCGTTTCGCCGAGGACGATATCCGTTGCGAAGAAGAGTGGGATCTGTTCCGGGTCGGCAAGGATTTTCAAGGCTGTCTGGCCGGCAGGGGCTGCAAAACCTGGGCTTCCCATATGGAGCCAGACTGCCTTGGCCTTGTACGGATACCCATCGGCGGACGATGGCAGCGCCTCCTGGTAAACACTGCTGGTAAACGGGAACCAGGGGCGTTTGGCGGGATAGCCGGAAAAGAGGGTCGATTTCTCGTAGGTCGATCCCTCCCGGGTAATCTTGTGACCAAACGGGGTCAGCTTGCCGGGCTGCATCTTGTTGACATTGAGCTGAAACTCCGCCTTGTCGCCAAACTCATGCCAATGCCCGCCGCCAACAGACATCCCGCCTTTATGATCTGTATTGCCGATCAGGATATTCAAGGCAATCAACGCCTGGGCATTGTAGTAGCCATTGGTCTGCTGCACCGGGCCGCGATAGAATTCGACCCCAGCCTTCTTGCCGTGGGAGGTAAACTCCTTGGCAACCGCTTCAATGTCGGCAACGGGAATGGTGGTGACTTCCGACCATTGCGCCATGGTCTTGGCGAACGCCTCTTCCTTGAGAATGGCAAACGCCGTTTTTACCTTGACGCCCTTGATCTCGCCGCTGTAGTCAAGGTCGCCGACCACGGCATTCTTGTCGTCCTCCGCTTTGACCGCCACCGGGGAGCCCCCCTGCATGACCACAAAGCTGTCTTTGTCGCCAAGCGCAACCTCGGCGGCGCGGAGCAATGCCCCCGGGCCATCCTTTTCGATCTTCACCAGGTGCGAGGCGTTGGACCAGGTGGTTTCCCCAGCCTCTTTTGCGGCGGCTTTGTTGGCAGCGCTCAGATATTTGGCGTCATAGCGTTTGTGGTCAATGATCCACTGAATCATGGCCAAGGCCAGGGCGGCATCGGTAGTCGGTTTGACCGGCAGCCATTTCCAGGCGCGGGAAGCGGATTTGCTCATCCGCGGATCGATCACGATCACTTTCAACTTGCCGGATACTTGCCCTTCGGTGACCTTGGGGCACATGGCAGGCGGACCGAAGTTGGCTTCGACAAAGCCGGTGCCGAAATAGAGGATGCACTCGGCGTTGAAGGAGTCGGGCTTCATGTGGGTGATGCCGCCTGACCACTTGCCGTCCTTGTACTGATGGGTCGCTTCAGCGTAGGCAATATGGTGCGACTGTTCGCAGATGGTGGTGTGCTCGATGATGTTCCGGGAGCTGAACCCTCCGTACATGAAACGCTTGCCGAACTCGATGCGGCCATGCTCGATGCGGCCCCACATTCCGACAAACTGGTTGTTTTTCGGTCCAAGATCTGGGTGTTCGGGATCAATCAGTTTGTCAAGGTGAGCGCTGTACTTGCTCTTGAATTCAGCAACTTTCATCTTCCCCGCCGCGACATCTGTAGCATCCGTGGACATCTCCGCAGACAGTTTGGCGTCATTCATGGCATACAGCTCTTTCAAACCAGGGACATGCCGCTTTTCGCCGATTCCCTTGAAGAGCTGGCCGCCGTTGACAATCTCATTAATTGCCTTGTCAAAGGAGATGATCTCCCACTTATTCGAGCCCCGGGGGCCTTTGCGTTTCAGAACCTTGACGACGCGGTACGGATCGTAGAGGCTCTGGATGCCGGCCTGGCCTTTCGGGCAGAGTCCGGCATCGATCTTGGCCGCCTTGGCAAGGGGCGCCGTGTAGTTGATATTGGGGATCAGATTCTCGCTGTACGGATTGCCGTCGATCTTGACCGCCACGCCATCAAGAATCTTCACCTTGATCGGGCAGGCGGTATGGCATTGCAGGCAGGCGGAATAAATGAGGCTGGTCGGCTTGGAAAGGGGATAACTCCCCGTTGGCAGGCTTGCCGCCTCGGCCGAGCCGAGCAGTTTGAAGGCCCCATCGATCCGGTTCATAAGCAGGGCTGACCCGCCCAGAAAAGCGGCTGATTTCAGAATGCACCGACGGGAAACCTTCGCCTTGGCGAGGCCAGCCGGACTGTCACTCACATTGCATGGTTTTTTGGTAGCAGACATTGTTCTCTCTCCTATTCCTGGTGACATTCAAGACAAGTGGTTGGTGAAGCGACGGCGATGCTCTTCCGGTCCTCGTAGCCAATATAATAAACCCGGCCTTCAGTCCCCAGTTTGCTTTTATACCGCCAAGGTTTCTCCTTTTTGATCAGTTCAGCGACCAGGCTCTCGGGATCGTTGAGATCACCGAAGTACATCGCCCGGCCAATGCAGGTGGAGACACAGGCGGGGATCATGCCGCTGTCCAACCGATGCGCGCAAAAGGTACATTTGCGGATAGCCCCTTTCAGCGCCCCATTTTTCCGGCTGAGCTTGTTCTCGTTCTCATAAAAATCACGGGTTTCATAGGGTTCCAAGGTCGGTGTCCCCGCAGTATAAAATCCGCCCTGATCAGCGACAATAGCATAGAAGGGACAGGCTTTTTGGGCCGCCACGGCAGCCTTGGGGTTTTTGGCCAGGATGGCATACTTGAATTCAACGATACCGTCTTTCCGTTTGACGATAGCGTCTTTAGCCACCGCATTGGCGGCCTTGAGGCACGGGGCCTTGTCGCAGTGCTGGCAGTTAGCCGGCATGAAAAAACGGTTTAACTCCGGGAAAGCATTGTGTTCGGTCTCAAACACCTTGCGGTAGGACGTCCCCGGCGGACAGACGTTCTCGGCCATGCAGGACACGGCACAGGCATGGCAACCCACACATTTACGCTCATCAATCACCATCGCCCATGAACGCTTGTCAGCGGGTTTCCCTAGTGCCCTTTCCAGGTCATCGTGCATCCTCACCACTTCATTTAAAGCCATAATTTCCTCCTCTGTTTGCTTAGGCTAAGCTACCCTTGTTGCAGACGGAATCCTTTCGACTTCAATGGCGAGGCCGGCCTTGACAACCCCGCCGTGGATAACCTTGGTGAAAATTCCTTCCTTGGGCATGATACAATCCCCGGTGACTTTTTTGATGGCGCAGCCGTCGTTGTGGCATTCCTTGCCGATCTGGGTGACTTCGAGCACCACCTGACCGCCAATGACCAGACGGTCGCCGATGGCAAGCGCGGTCAGCTCCAGACCCCGGCAAACGATGTTCTCGGCAAACACCCCGTGCTTCAGGTGGGGCATCTTTTTCTTTACCGCATCGATGCTTTCCCCGGCCAGCAGCGACACCTGCCGATGCCAGATTCCGGCATGGGCGTCCCCGGTGATCCCCCAGTTTTCCTCCAAGAGAATCTCAGGCACCTCTTTTTTCACCATGCCTTTTTTTTCACTGATGCAGACCGCTTCGACCACTCCCATAAGCCCCCCTTCTTTTGATTGATGGAACTACGACAGCCCCTTTGAGCAAGGGGAGGGGGCAAAAAAACGCCGGAAACACATCGTATTACAGATCAGGATAGGGGAAACACAGGAGGAAACAAGCGGGGTTTTTTTGATTTCTTTGTAGGGATTTTCCTGACAGGCGTCTGCCGGAAAAGGATCAGCCAGCCGTCCGTTTTTGCCGCGAAACAAACTCGACCAGTTCGGCCCTGGTCTCCAGGCCAAGCTTGGCCATGGCCCTGGAGCGGTAGGTGGCCACGGTTTTTTCACTGAGGAAATGCTGCTCGGCAACCTCCCTGCTCGTGAAGCCCATGGCCACCGCGAGCATGACCTGCTGCTCCCGATTGCTGAGCGAGAGCCAGAGCATCTCCTCGGGGGAGGCTGCTCCCTTGTCCTGCTCGGCCAAAATATCCGGCATCATGGCGGGATGGATATACATCTGCCCCCGCATCACCGAACGGATGGCGTAAAGCAAATCGACATCCAGACATTTCTTGAGAATAAAGCCCTTGGCGCCCTTGGCCAGGGCTTCCTTGAGATACTGGTGGTCCTCATGCATGGTCAGCATGAGAACGCGGGTCTTAGGCGCCTGCCGCAAAATCTCCGGCAAGAGCAGAAGCCCGCTGGTCCCGGGCAGGGAAATATCGAGGAGCACGATGTCCGGTTGCAGCTCCTTGGCCTGGGCCAGGGCTTTCGGCCCCGAATCCGCCGTTCCCGCCACCTCCATATCCGATTCGGCATTCAGCAGCAGGCTCAGGCCGGAGAGGAGCACCGGATGATCATCAACCACCAGAATCCGAATCATTTCAGTGTTCATGGCAGACCCCCGCCTTGGCAGGCATTTCAAAAACCAGCATGGCGCCTTCGCCCGGGCTGCTTTCAATCCGGAAAGCCCCTTGCAGCAACTGGGTTCGTTCCTTCATGCCCAGCACCCCGAGCTTGGTCTTGGAGTCAACCAGTTCCGGCGCAAAACCAAGGCCGTTGTCCTCGATAACCCCCCTGATCTTCTCCCCGCGCCATTCCAGAAGCACGCTCACCTCGGTGGCCTGGGCATGCCGCGCCACATTGGCGAGGGCTTCCTGCACGATCCGGTAGACGCAGGTTTCCGTGCAGGCCTCCGCCCTTTTCTCGGCAAAACCGATGATCGTCAGCTCCACCGGCATCCCCTGCCGGCCGATAAAGCTCCGGACCAGCATCTCCACCGCCGGGACCAGGCCAAGATCGTCCAGCACGCTGGGCCGCAGCGCCACCGCCAGATCATGGATCGCCTCCATCTCCTCGGTTATGGCCTTTCTCAACCGACCGATACTCTGGCGGGTCTCGCTCTCGTTTTTCGCGTTTTCCAGCATCTTAAGATCAACCATGACCGAGGCCAGGGCCTGGCCGGTCTGGTCGTGGAGCTCGCGGGCGATGCGTTTTCTTTCGCCCTCCTGTCCGGCCATGACCCGGTGCAGGAAGTCCCGCTGAAGATGCTCCTTTTCCAACCGGGCCTTATCCGCACTGGCAAGGGAAAGCACCATGGCGTTAAAGCCCTCCATGAGCCTTCCCAGTTCATCCTGGCTTTCCGTCGGGGCAAGGGTCACGGAATAATCCCCGCGCCGCACGGCCCGGGTTGCATCAAGCAGCCTGCCCACCGGGCGGGTGATGATCCAGGTCAGCCCCAGGGACAAAAGCACCCCGAATATTGCAACCAGCAGGGTGGTCCGGGCAAGGGATCCGGTGATCACCCCGATCTGGCGGCGCAGACTGTCGCCCCTCACCCCGACCACCACCGCGCCTTCGTTTCCATTGTTGATGCCCGCCGTCGCCTCCCAGATGTTTCCCTCATTGGTGCGAAGCAGTTGCGGGGCGGATGCTTGCGGCGAAAGACCGGGGGTGGTTTTCAGCAGATCCGTTGGAAACCCGCCCTCAAAGGTATGGGCAACCACCTGACCTGCACCATTGCGGACAAAGACATAGCGCAGGTCGGGACGATTCTGCACCGTGTTCCTGAGCATCTGGGTCAGGCCGTACATATCATTGATCAGCAGATAATCGTGGGACTGATAGGACAGCTCCGTTGCCACGAAGCTGCTCTCTTCCCGAAGAAAGGCGTCGAAGTGCTCGCTGAGCGCCGCCTGCACCTTGTAAATACTGACCGCGCCAAAGAGAAGGATCAGGGTAAGGGCCAGCCCCAAAATTTTCAGCTTCAGCGGCACACTGAGCAGAACGGACCTGCCCTTGCGCACGGCTTGCCGGAAAAATGCGCTCATAAAGGTCACTGCAACAGGCACGGACGTCTCTCCTTGGAATCATACAGCCGCGGCTCAGGCTCCACGAAGCGTTCCACCCCCAGCGCGGCCAGGGCTTTTTTGCCTTCCGCATCACGATGCATGCCGAGGAGCAGCTCTTTCAGCAAAGCTTTTCGCGCCGGGGAGATGGTGCGCGGCACCACCACCGGGGGGATGCCAAAATCCGGCGATTCCCAGATCACCTTGGTCTGCCTGGAAATTTCAGGGTTGCTCTTACTGGCGAATGCATAGACCAGGCTGTCCACCGAAGCGCCATCCGCGATGCCCTCCATTACCGCAGCCATGGAACGGTCATGACTGTAAGTGAAAATCGTCCGGCCAAAAAAGGTTTCCGGTTGCTGCCCCATGCCCTGCAACAGGGACAGAGGGTAGAGATAGCCGGTGTTGGAAAGCGGATCGGTGAAGGCGAATATCTTGCCGCGCAGGTCGGCAAGTTCCCGGACCGGGGAAGCGGCAGGCACGATGACAAAGGCCCGGTAGGTAGTCCTGCCGTTGATCTGCGGGACAACCAGCAGCGACACCGCCTCTTTTTTGACATCTTCGGCATAGGCCCCGGTGCAGATGAAGCCCAGGTCCACCACATTTCTGGCCAGCAGGTCGTTCAGTTCCTGATAGGTTTTGCGCTGCACCAGAATTGCCGGTTTGCCCATCTTGCGACCCAGGTAGTCGATGAGCGGCTGGTAGGAGAGCGCCGTTCCCTGGGGAGAAAGGATGGCTCCCACCCCGATCCGGAGCGCTTGCGAGTCCGGTGCGGCTTGCCCGACCGGGAGTTGCTGGAGTTTATCCAGGCGGATCAGGTGCTCCTGCCCCGGCTTTTCCTGCGGCCCGGTATCGCATCCTGCCAGGAGAAGAAAAAGAAGCCCCAGGCACATGGTCCCGCACCAGCCAAAGCCAGGCTGTTTTTTCGTTAGCACAGTCATGACAGAATATATCACATTGAGTTTACAATTTTTCACCCAGAAACTACCCTGCTGCAACCTAGCCTGCCCTGCCGGTGGGTCAATCGAGGATAAACCCGGCCACCGGCAGCCCTTTCCCCCAGGCCTGCCACGCACCGTCATGGATATCCAGGGTTTGGGCGGCGCTGTCGTAGGTGGCCTTGATGTTCGACTCAAGGCTGCATTTCCGATCATAGTTGGTGTGCGTAAAGGTCAGCCGGAAGGACGTGGCGCTTTGGGCGACAACCCCCTCCACATAGGCGACATGCCCGGTGGGCATCTTTCTCCGCCCATTGGCGGCTAGGATGAGGATACTGCCGGGCCGGGGCGCAAGGGAGGTGTTGCCGTGCTGCTTTTCACAGGCAAACCAGGCAAGAGGGCTGTTTTCGTGACCGAGGCGACAACTGGCAATTCCACTCCGGCAGCGGGCAAAGGGAAGGCTCTGGGGTTCGCAGCGCCTGCTCTTTGTCTTCTTGCCACCCACGCCTCCGGGGCGCAACTGAAAGCATTCTGCCGCGGCACGGCCTTGCCCCGCAAGGGCTGTGATGAAATCCTCCGCCGGGACAGAGGCTTGATCAGCAAGCGGCTCCTTGTCCGAGGCAATGGACCTTCCAACAGAAGCCGACGATCTTGTCTCCTGCGCTGCAACCCGGCCCGAGGGGAGGCCCGCCACGGGTTCGTGCGGGGCGCATCCGGAAACAATCAGGATACAAAAAAAAATTTCACCGGCTATCCGGACTGTGCTTCGCTGCATAGAAATACCAATCATCACTGGTTGCTCTGGGGCGCACTGCGCCTTGCGTCTTGCGGCATCATAGCAGACCCGCCCTCCCTTGACAATGCCAGGCGTCAGCGCCTTACGAATTGCGGCAGAATAGGGTTGCACCGCCTTGGCCATCATGCTATAAATGCCGTTTTTTCGTGGAGATACCCAGCAAGATGATTGTTGTAATCGCAACAAGCCGCGATTACAACGGTTGTTACTCTGTGAGTCTTTAAATCCGCACTACGGACATGTGTCTTTTTTCCCCTTTTTACGAGTTCATCATGATACACCTCACCAATATCAGCAAACAGCATGGCTCCCAGATCCTTTTCACCAACGCCAGCTTTCAGATACTCCCCGGCGTGCGCACCGGCCTGGTCGGTCCCAACGGCGCTGGCAAGTCCACCGTCTTTCGCCTGATCATCGGCGAAGAGGAGGCGGACAAGGGCGAGATCTCCTGCGCCAAGAAAACGGTGATCGGCTATTTCTCCCAGGAGGTGGGCGAGATGTCCGGCCGCTCGGCCCTGGAGGAGACCATGGCCGCGGTGGGCGAGGTGGTGCGGTTGGGCGAGGAGCTTAAAGGAATGGAAGCAGCCATGGCCCAGCCCATGGAGGACGACGCCATGGCCGCCCTGCTGGAAAAATACGGCGACGCCATGGAGGAGTTCGAGCATCGCGGCGGCTATGATCTGGAATCACGGTCCCAGGCAGTGCTCACCGGGCTTGGCATCGGGCCGGAGGATTTCAACCGCCCGGTGGAATCGTTCAGCGGCGGCTGGAAGATGCGCATCGCCCTGGCCCGGATCCTGACCATGAACCCCGATGTCCTCCTGCTCGATGAGCCCACCAACCATCTGGACGTGGAGTCCATCGTCTGGCTGGAGGAATGGCTGGCCAAGGAGTTCAAGGGCGCGGTGCTCATGACCTGCCACGACCGCGATTTCATGAACCGCCTGGTTTCCCGGATCATCGAGGTGGCCAACGCCGCCATCACCACCTACACCGGCAATTACGATTTCTACCTGCGCGAACGGGAGATCCGGCGGGAACAGCTGGCCGCCAGCTTCCGCCGCCAGCAGGAAATGCTGGCCAAGGAGGAGGATTTCATCGCCCGCTTTGCGGCCCGCGCCTCCCACGCCTCCCAGGTCCAGTCCCGGGTCAAGAAGCTGGACAAGATCGAGCGCATCGAGCTGCCCCCGGAACAGCGGCTGATCAGCTTCGAATTCAATGAACCGCCCCGCAGCGGCGACGACGTGGTGCGCCTCGACGGGCTGGCCAAGGCCTGGGCCCTGAACGGGGGCGGGGAGAAGCCGGTGTTTTCCGGCATCTCCGGGGTGATCCAGCGGGGGGAAAAGGTGGCGGTGGTCGGGGTCAACGGCGCGGGCAAGTCCACCTTTCTTAAAGTATTGGCCGGCCAGACCGAGCCCAGCAGCGGCTGCGCCACCATCGGGGCCAACGTCGGCCTCGGCTATTTCAGCCAGCACGCCATGGATGTCCTCGCCCCGGAAAGAACCGTCTTCGAAACCGTGCAGGACGCCCTGCCCCAGGCCAACATCGGCACCATCCGCAACCTCTGTGCCGCCTTTCTCTTCCAGGGCGATACGGTGGACAAACAGATCAAGCTGCTTTCCGGCGGGGAAAAGAGCCGGGTGGTCCTCGCCACCTTGCTGGCCCGACCGCTCAATTTTCTGATCCTGGACGAGCCCACCAACCATCTGGACATCCAGTCACGGGAGATATTGCTGGGAGCCCTGCAAAAATTCGCCGGCACCGTGGTGCTGGTCAGCCACGACCGGCATTTTCTCCGCTCGCTGGTAAATCGGGTCATGGAGGTGGACCACGGAGAGATGCGGTCCTACGGGGGAGATTACGAGTACTACCTGCGCAAGGCGGGCTATCAGGCCGCCTGACCAGGAGGGATGGGATCAACTAAGCGGTGAGCCCTTTCAGCCGGGCGGCCCGCTCGAATTTCAAGATGATTTGGGACAGTTGCCGCTCATCGGCAGGGGTCGGCGCAAAGCGAATGCCATAGGTCGCCAGCTTCGTTATGCCATTGTCGGCCTTCCGGACAATGCTCGCCCACTCGAACCTGAGCTGAAAGCTCTCCACTGTTCCCGGCGGCACGAATTCGCTGGCCGGCACCGCATGGTTGAGCTGGAGGCAGACCGCCCGAATCTCCCAGGGCACAACAACCGGGGTTGCCTGCGGCAGGCGGACAAGTATTCCCTTGCCGCTGAGGTCTTCGATCCGACCGGAGAGAATCCATTTGCTCACGGTCTGGAAGATGGCGACACTGTCGGCCGTCGGCACCACCCGGTAGGCATGCCGCCGCTGGATGATCATAATCTCCGCGGGGAGTGCGACTTCCAGGTACTCATCATTGAGGCGCAGAACCCGGCTCTTGCCCACGATATTGCGCCCGAGGGGGCAGCGGAACTTAAACTCCACCTCGCCGGAGATGAATTTCGAGGCTTTATCCCGTTTGGCCAGGATCAGGTGCAGATTCGAGACCTTGACCACCCAGGCGTCGCAGCGATGCCCGTGCTGAACAATACCCAGGGCTCTGCGTCGCTCCAGCATCAGCTCGAAAATCCGGCTCACTGCCCCCGGATCCCGAACAATCTCAACATCAGAATCTTCCATCCTCTCCATAACCCCCTGCAACTCAGGCTCTCTCAAAAAACAAACCGGAAGTGGTTCAAGGATAAACATCTTTTCCCTGCCCGGTCAACCCAGAGCCTGCCCGTCACGGCAAAAAATCATTTTTTTCCGCTTGCTTTTCCCTGCCGCTTTCGCCGACAATACCAGCACGCCCCGATGGCCGCTTTTCACCACCCTGAAGTCCCCACAACTTCTCAGCGGCGAAGCCTCATCGGGGCTTTCTTATGCCCCCGCTCAGCTATGCTCGCGGGTCTTGCGAAAGACGATCCCCGGGAACAATTCCTGCACCCTGCCCAGCCGCCACTCGCTTTCCGCCAGATAGGCCAGATGCCCCTCGGCGTCCAGGGCTAGATGGGCCTGATTCTTGCTCTTGAACTCATCGAGCTTCACGCGGTCGTCGCAGTCGATCCAGCGGGCAGTGGCGTAGCTCACCGGCTCGTACACCGCGTCCACCCCGTATTCCGCCGCAAGGCGCGACATGGTCACCTCGAACTGCAACACGCCCACCGCGCCCAGGATGTAATCGCTGCCCATGGTCGGTCGAAAGAGCTGCACCGCGCCCTCCTCGGCCAACTGCACCAGCCCCTTGTTCAGCTGCTTGATCTTGAGCGGGTTCTTGATCAGCACCCGCCGGAAATGTTCGGGCGCGAAATTGGGGATGCCGGTGAACTTGAGGGGCTCCTTGTCGGAGAAGGTGTCGCCGATCTTGATCGTCCCGTGGTTGTGGATGCCGATGATGTCGCCGGGCCAGGCCTCCTCCACGTTGGTGCGGTCCTGGGCCATGAATATGGTGGCGTTGGCCAGGGAGACCTCCTTGCCCAGCCGGTGGTGCATGACCTTCATCCCCCGGGTGAACTTGCCGGAGCAGATGCGGAAAAAGGCGATCCGGTCGCGGTGGGCCGGGTTCATGTTGGCCTGAATCTTAAAGGTGAAGCCGGAAAAGGCCTCCTCCTCCGGGGAAACCATCCGGGTCGTGGTGGCGCGGGGGCCGGGGGCCGGAGCCAGCTCGACAAAGGCATCCAGCAGCTCACGCACCCCAAAGTTGTTGACGGCGCTGCCGAAGAACACCGGGCTCTGACTGGCCTTGAGATACTCTTTCTGGTCAAAGGGGCTGGCCGCCCCGGCCAGGAGTTCGAGATCCTCGCGGAGCTTGTCTGCCTGGCTGCCCAGCATCTGATCCAAAAGAGGATCGTCCAGGCTCTTGACCACAATGGAGTCCTGGGGCCGCCGGTCCTTGCTGGGGGTAAAGAGATTCAGCTCCTGGCGCATGATATTGTAGACCCCCTTGAAACGCTTGCCCATGCCGATGGGCCAGGAAAGCGGGGTGCACTCGATCTGCAGCTTTTCCTCGATCTCGCTTAGGATATCCAGGGGCTCAAGGCCCTCGCGGTCCAGCTTGTTGATGAAGGTGATCACCGGGGTGTTGCGCATCCGGCAGATCTCCATGAGCTTCTCGGTCTGGGCCTCGACCCCCTTGGCGCTGTCGATGACCATGAGCGCGCTGTCCACCGCGGTGAGCACCCGGTAGGTGTCCTCGGAGAAGTCCTTATGGCCGGGGGTATCCAGCAGGTTGACTTCAAAGTCGCGGTAATTGAACTGCATCACCGAGGTGGTCACCGAGATGCCGCGCTCCTTCTCGATGGCCATCCAGTCGCTGACCGCGTGGTGATCGGTCTTGCGCGACTTAACCGCCCCGGCCATCTGGATGGCCCCGCCAAAGAGCAGGAGCTTTTCGGTGAGGGTGGTTTTGCCCGCGTCTGGATGGCTGATGATGCCGAAGGTGCGGCGGCGCTTGACTTCTTTTTCCAATATACTGCTCATGTGATCCTTTCCTCTGTGCTTTCCGGGCCGGAATCCGTAATCGTTCACCAGGAACAAAAAAACGAGGCTAAACCTCTGGACTGTAAACGTTCAGCCGTGCCGCAGATGCGAGGAAGAGGTCTGCAAAGTGTGCGATTGCACATGAGCAGGCCGATGACAAAGCAGATGCGGTGCGGCTGAACGTTTACCGGAATCCGGCCCACGGAACAGCGTATATACCGCAAAAAACGCATTTTGTCAGCAAGTTCCACATAGCCAACCATGGGCAAACAGCCCATGCTTCGACCCCTCCCAGCACAACCGCGCCTCAGGTAAACCCACCCAGCCTCCCTTGCGGCCCATGACCCTGGGACGAATTTGCTTTATGCATCTCCTGCTGCCGTGTATACTTTTTTTATTTATTTCTCTTCTTTCCTCTTGGTGAACCCTTGTCTGTAAGCAAAAAAATGCCAACCCGAAAACCAACCGGCAATGGCCGTCCGGCCACGATTCCGGCAGCTGATCGCCCTTCTCCAGGCAGGAGAAAATCAACGCAGGGTAAGCCGTTCGACAAAAAGACCCACCGGTCGGCAGCGGCTTCCTCTCCGAGCCGTGCGTTTACCGGCACCAAAAAACGGCGAACAGAAAGATCCCAGGAACAATTCGGAGAAGAACCCTTCCGGACACCTGCATCGGCAACCGATCGCCCGTCCAACGGCAAGAGAAAATCACCGCCGGAAAAGCCCTTCGGCCCAAAAACCCGCAGAACTGCCGCGGATGCCGCTCCCGATCATGGGTTTAAAAGCGCCAGAAAACCGCAGACGGAACAATCCGAGGAGGAAATGTTCTGGACGCCTGCTTCAGCCTCTGATCGTTCCTTTGCCAGCTTTCTCAAGCCGCTCATTCCCTCAACCATCGGGCCGGAAGGCCAGGCCATCCTCTACAGCTCTCCCCTGGCCCATCTCGATTATTCCGTGGAGCTGCAGATAAAAGACCAGGGATTGATGACCTTTTGGAAACAACACCGGCTACCCGGCCTGCCGGAACAGGTGATCCGCTCCCCCAAGGCGCGGGGCTACCGCACCACCTCAAAACGTAAGGCCTTTCTCCATGGTTCCACCCTGTATCTACTCCTGGGAGACAAGGCTGCCCTGCCCAAGAACCGGCAGTATTTTACCGCCTCGCCCCTGGAGCCCAAGGAACACGAGATCATCTACCGCTTTCTCCAGCAGAAGTTGAGCGAGCCGGCCTTCCGATTGATCGCCGGCCATCTGAACTACCTCATTATCCGCGGCGGCTACACCGAACAGGCGGTGATCTTCAATGTGGACCTGCTGAACGGGCCGCTGGTCCGCAAAATGAAACTGCTGAGCGCCCATCTCCAGAAGCTTCCCGCCGCAGTCACCGCGGCCTTTGTCTACCTTGACCCCAGCCAGTCCGACTACTATCTGGAGACCAAGCGCCCGGCAGAGACCCTGCATTTCAAAAAGCTCTTCGGCCCGGACCAGTTGGGGGCGTCCTATCACGGCTGCCGCTACCAGTTCCATCCCACCTCGTTTTCCCAGATCAACGAATCCATGGTGGAAACCATGCTGACACGGGCGCGGGAGCTGCTGGCGCCGAGTCCGGACCAATCGCTCCTTGATCTTTACTGCGGTTACGGCCTGTTCAGCCATTTTCTCGCTCCCGCTTACCGACAGGTGCTGGCCGTTGACGGCGAAGGCCCGTCCGTCCGGGCCGCCGAGGCCAACAGCCGCCTGAACCAGAAGCGGGGTGGGCAGACCAAGTTTCTCGCCCACAGGATCACGGTGGGATATCTGGAAAAAACCCTGCCGCCGCCAGCCCCAGACGAGGTGATCCTCCTTGATCCGCCCCGCCAGGGCACGCTGCCGGGGGTAATTGCATCGCTGGCCCGCCGGAAGCCCAAAAAGGTCCTCCATATCTTCTGCGGGGTGGATCAAATCCCGCCGTCCCTCCGGGAGTGGCAGGCCAATGGCTACCAAGCACGCCGCATCTCGCCCCTGGACATGTTTCCGGGCTCGGCCAACCTTGAAATCCTGATTCTGCTGGAGCCAAAAGCGTGATTTTGAAGACCGAAGGCTGAAGCCTGAAATATATCAACCATCATTTGCCCTGAAAACCTTCGGCCTTCAGTCTATCCACCTGAGTAGTTACCACCACGAGGACATCCCATGGCACAGAGCGCGTATATCGTGGCAATCGGACCCCAAAGCGGCAAATCGGTGGTCGCCCTGGGCCTCATGGAGCTGCTCTCCCGCCGTCTGCGCAGGGTCGGCTATTTCCGCCCCATCATTCCCTCCCATGCCATGGCGGACAATAACCTGCTCCTGATCAAAAACCGCTACCGCCTTGCGTTTGATTACAACGAACTGTTCGCCATGTCCCACGACGAGGCGCAGCATCTTTCCGCCGAAGGGGCCACCGACCAGATCCTCAAAACCATTCTCGACAAGTACAAACAGCTGGAAGGCAAATGCGATTTTGTCCTCTGCGAGGGCACCGATTTCAGCGGCCTTTCCTTGCCCTTTGAGTTCGAGTTCAACGCCGAGGTGGTCAACAACCTGGGCTGCCCCATCCTGCTGCTTTTAAACTGCCATGACAAATCCCCGGAGGATATCCTCGACGCCCTGCATGTGGCGCAGGAATCCTTCCTCAAGAAGGGCTGCACCATCCTGGCCAGCGTGGTCAACCGGGTGGACCCCGCTCTTTTGGAAACGGTGCGGGAAAAACTCCGGAAGAACAGCCAGGAAGCCGGCCCGGTCTATGTCCTGCCGGAGGAGCCGTTTCTGGGCAAGCCCACCGTGGGGGAGATCGCCAGAGCCCTGAATGCGCAGATCCTCATGTGCGACCCGGAGGAGATGAACCGCGAGGTGTCCGACTTCAAGGTAGCGGCCATGAACCTGCCGCATTTTCTCGACCATCTGGCGGAAGGCGACCTAGTCATCGCGCCGGGCGACCGTTCGGATATCATCCTCGGCAGCCTGGCCGCCAACTTTTCCAGCACCTACCCGAGCATCGCCGGACTGCTCCTCTCGGGCGGCTTCGTCCCGGACAGCCAGATCTCCTTGCTTCTCCAGGGCCTGAGCTACCGGGGGACAGTGCCCATCGTCAGCGTCCAGACCGACACCTTTACCACGGCCATGAACGCCAGCAATGTGCCCCCCATGCTCACCCCGGAAAATGACCGCAAGATTGCCGCCGCCTTAGGTCTTTTCGAGACGCACGTCGACCTGGCCGAGCTGGAACGCCGCATCTCGCTGGTGAAATCCACGCGGGTCACGCCGATGATGTTCGAATACAATCTGGTGGCGATGGCCCAGAAGCATCGCCAGCACATCGTCCTGCCCGAAGGCGCGGAGGAACGCATCCTGCGGGCCAGTGAAATTCTTATCCGGCGTGGGGTCGCGAAGATCACCCTGCTGGGTGACCCCGCAGAGATTCGGGGCACGGCCAGCAATCTCGGCCTCAATCTGACAGGCATCGAAATTATTGATCCGGCCACCTCCCCCTTGCGCGAGGACTTTGCCCAGACCTATTTCGCGCTCCGCCAGCATAAGGGGATCACCGAAAAAACCGCCATGGACACGGTGGCCGACCCAAACTACTTCGGCACCATGATGATCCACAAGGGGCTGGCCGACGGCATGGTTTCCGGGGCAGTGCACACCACCGGCGACACCATCCGCCCGGCCCTACAGATCATCCGCACCCAGCCGGGGGTTTCCATTGTTTCCAGCGTCTTTCTGATGTGCCTGGCTGACCGGGTCCTGGTCTACGGCGACTGCGCGGTGAACCCCGACCCCAACGCCCAGCAACTGGCGGAGATCGCCATCAGTTCGGCCCAAACCGCCAAGCTTTACGGCATCGAACCCCTGGTCGCCATGTGCTCCTACGCCACCGGCGCCTCGGGCACGGGCGCCGACGTGGACAAGGTGCGCGAGGCAACCAGGATCGCCAAAGAACTCCGGCCCGACCTTAAAATTGAGGGGCCGATCCAGTACGACGCCGCCGTGGACGCCGGGGTAGCGAAAACAAAGCTACCGGACAGCCAGGTGGCGGGCAAGGCCACGGTGTTCATCTTCCCGGACCTGAACACCGGCAACAACCTGTACAAGGCCGTACAGCGCTCGGCCAACGCCGTGGCCATCGGCCCGGTTCTCCAGGGCCTGAACAAGCCGGTCAACGACCTGAGCCGGGGCTGCACCGTGCCGGATATCGTCAATACCGTGGCGATCACCGCCATCCAGGCGCAAGCGGCCAGAACTACTTAGGCTGAAGGCTGAAGGGGGAAGGGTAGATTTTTTGGTCCTTCAGCCTTCAGGCTAAACACCTTCAGGCTAAATAACAAAAGGAAAAACCCATGAAGGTTCTGGTGCTCAATTCCGGCAGCTCCTCCATCAAGTACCAGCTGTTCGACATGCGGGACGAATCGGTGCTGGCCGCGGGCAGCGTTGAACAGATCGGCGAGCCGGGGAGCCACCTCAGCCACTCTCTCCGCACAGGCCAGGCCGGGATGGGCAAAACGGTGCGGACCTTGCCCGTTGCCGATCACCGGCAGGGCTTTCAGCTCATCGCTTCGGTGCTGCGGGAAACCGGGGCACTTGCCGACACTGGCGAACTCAAAGGCATCGGCCACCGGGTGGTGCATGGCGGCGAAAAATTCAAGGAGCCCGCCCGGGTTACCCCTGAGGTCCTGGCCGCGATCCGGGCCTTGATCCCCTTGGCGCCCCTGCACAATCCCGCCAACCTCCTCGGCATGGAGGTGGCCATGGAGAGCGCTCCTGCCGTGCCCCAGGTTGCGGTATTCGATACCGCCTTCCACCAAACCCTTCCTGCCCACGCCTACCGCTACGCCATCCCCAAAAGGCTGTACGAGGCGCATCAGGTCCGCCGCTACGGCTTCCACGGCACCTCACACCGCTATGTGGCAAAAAAGGCCGCCGAGTTTCTTAAAAAACCGCTGGACTCCCTGAACCTGATCAGCCTGCATCTGGGCAACGGGGCCAGCGCCGCCGCCATCCAGCAGGGAAGATGCATCGACACCTCCATGGGCCTCACCCCGCTGGAGGGACTGATCATGGGCACCCGCTGCGGGGATCTCGACCCGGCGATCATCTTTTTCCTGGCGCGGGAAACCGGGCTTTCCTCCGGGGAAATCGAATCGATCCTCAACAAGGAAAGCGGCCTCAAGGGGATCTGCGGGGTCAACGACATGCGCACCGTGGGGGAGATGGCCCAGGCAGGAAACCCGGAAGCGCAACTTGCCATCGATATGTACTGCTACCGGATCAGAAAATACATCGGCGCCTACCATGCGGCGCTGGGAGGACTGGACGGACTGATCTTCACCGGCGGCATCGGAGAAAACGCCGAATTTATCCGGGCGGGGTGCTGCGAAGGCCTTGCTCATCTGGGGCTCGACATGGATACTGGGAAAAACCGTGGGGCGCGGGAGGGATGCGCCGCCCTGGAGGGCAGGGACAGCCGGGTGAAAATCCTGGTTATCCCCACCAACGAAGAGCTGGAGATTGCCGAACAGACGGTGGCCTGTCTGCAGGCTGACTAGTCAAGGAGCGCTGTATGTCTGCAAAATCAATGGCAAAAAAAATCATGGCCGTGCTGGGCGGCTGCCTTCTGCTGAGCCTCGCGGCCTGCAGCCTGAATGAAAGAAGCGTGCGTCCCTCCTGGGAAAACGGGGTGCTGCGGGTGGGGGTTACACCGAATTATCCCTGCCTCATCGATAAAGAAACAGGAACTGGCCAGATTTGCGGTTTTGAAGCCGAATGCGCCGCCTTGCTTGCCGAACGGCTCCAGAGCAGGCTTCAGTTTGTTGAGTTGGAATGGGAAGAGCAGATCCCCGCCCTGGAGCGCAAGGAGGTTGACATCATCATGTCCGCCATGTCCATCACCGAAATGCGCAAGCTTCAGGTGGCCTTCAGCGAACCATATCTCACCATCAGCCAGATGGCCCTGACCACCAAGGCTGAAGCAGAGGACTTCCCGTCCGCCCAGGAAATTCTTGCCACCGGCAAGGCCATCGGCGTGGAAAAGGGAACCACCGGGGATATCTTTGTCCAGCGTTATTGCCTTGCGGCCGAACCGCTTTTTTTCTCGTCTCCGGATGCCGCAGTGAAAGCGCTCCGTGACAAGCGCATCGACCTCTTCATCCACGATGACCCGGTGCTCCGCGCCTATGCAAATGGTGCGGACGATCTGGTGCTGCTCCAGCCCCCTTTGACCAGCGAAGAACTTGCCTGGACGGTCCGCCGGGACGATCCGGCCCTGCTCAAGGCAGTGAACTCGGCCCTTGCCGCCTGGAAAAGAGATGGCACCCTGGAGGGGCTCCTCAAGAAATGGCTGCCGCAATAATGAGCGCCTTGCCAGACGTCAGGCCTGCTGGGCCTTGCGCCACCCCGCCGCCTTGAGACGCGTGACGCGGTCGATATTCCAACTCTGAATTGCCTGAAGATACTGCCGCTGGTTCTCGCGCAAAAGGGCCATGATCTTTTCCTTCTCTTCCCGGATATCCTCCCGTTCGCCGGGATACATCTCCAGCCAGCAGGCATAGCCCTGATCAAAGAGGAATGCCGGGTGCACCGCCTCGGGCTCCACCTGCAATTTGGCCGTGAGCAGCATGGTGGCGAGGACCATATCATACTCAACCACCCAGCCGTTGTCATTGAGCATGAAACGCCTATCAAACCCCGCATCTCCGGGACAATTCGGGCAGAACACCCGCTGGATCACGTCTGATTACAGAAGGTTGTCGCGCAGATGGAATTGAACGGTTCTGGCGCCGCATTCACAGGTTTTTCGCACATCAATACACATATATTAGCCTTCTTTTCTTCTTGGCCTCGCCTTTTCCTCGAATTTCGGGATGGCCGCGCAGTCAGGCCGGAGTGTTCAGAACCTTCTCGGCAGAGAGGAAGAATCCTTGCGGCCATCGATCATCTTCTGGAGTTGCTGGCGTTCAGCCCGCGCATCCTGCAGCTCATTCTGGATCGCCGTCTCCTCCTCCGGCGCTGCGGAAAGCAACAGCTTTTCCAACCGTTCAACCTGTTGCTGAGCCCGATAGAGTTCCCGTGCCAGATCCCGTAAAGACATGCGCCTACCTGTTTGCCTGATGTTTCTGCATTGCCCGGAAGGCGGTCAGGGCCGCGCCATTGAGGCCCGCCCTGTCTGTCGTTATCATCCTGATCGGGATCGCGGAAAGTATCCCGGCCATGCGCCCTTTGCCGACAAAGCGCTCCATGAATATCTTGGGGTTAAAGACGGAAAGGAGCCTGGGAAGCATGCCGCCGCCCAGATAGAGCCCCCCGGTGGAGAGGAACTTGAGTGCCATATTTCCAGCCTCGGCCGCCAGGACAGAGAAAAATATCTCCAGGGTCAGGCGGGCGACTTCGCCCTGTTTTTCCAGGGCCTGGCCCATGAGAACCGGGGTAATATCCGGGGCTGCGGCCAACGCCTCCTGTAAACCCGAAGGCACCTTCAGGCCTGCCCCTTCAGTCAGATACCGATAAATATTCGGGATTCCTTTTCCAGAGCAGACCAACTCGTAGCTCACATGGCCGTGTTCCGCCCGCAAGAAAGAAAGCAGCCCCTGCTCCATCTCAGAGGTTGGCGCAAAATCGGCGTGCCCCCCTTCCGAGGGAAACGCCTTATAGTCCGTGCCATCCCAACAGAGATAGGCCTCGCCCAGCCCTGTCCCCGGGGCAAGAACCGCCATGCTTCCATGAAGAATCGGCGTTCCGGCATTTATCACCAGAAGGTCTTCCGGCGGCAAGATTGACACTGCCTGAGCCACAGCCACCAGGTCGTTCAGCACGAGGACCTCGGCCAACTGAAATTGCTCCCCCAATGCCTCCTGGTCAATAAGCCAGCCCAGGTTGGTCATCCGGACCCTCCCGTCGGCAACTGGCCCGGCCACGCCAAAAGCGGCCATTTGGGGATGTTCCGAAGAATCGCTCAAAAAATCAGCAATTATTCCGGAAAAATCGTCATAGCCGCCACAGGCAAAACGCTGCTCCCGGACCAGGGCATACCCATGCCCTGTTGTGGCATACAGGGCCAAGAGGGCTTTGGTCCCGCCCAGATCACCTGCCAGAAAATAGCCCATTTTCCTCTCCCGAACATGGGGTGGAAATCCATTTTAGCCCAAACCGGCTTTGCCCTAGCAGAAGAGGCCGCATCCATGCAGGGTGCGGCCTCTTCATAAACTTACAATTTCAGAATATCGTCAGGCAAGGAAGCCCAGCCCCCTTTACCTATTTCAATTCTTTCTCCCCTCAACCAACCGGGTAAGATGCCCGATATTGTCGCGGAGCATCAAGGTCTGGGAAGTAACCGCCTCGGAGGCTGCGGCCAGCTCCTCGGCATTGGCCGCCATCTGCTGCGTGCCGGTGTCCATCTCGGTTACTGCCTTGTTGATCTGGATAACCCCCTGGGTCTGCTCATGGGAGGCGGTGGAAATCTCTTCCACCAGAATGGCCACCTTACGCGAGCCCTCCACCACATCCGTGGATTCCGCCACAACTTCATTCACCTTTTTCAGGCCATCATTGACATTAGCGATGGCCCGCTCAATCAGATCACTGGAATTTCTTGCCGATTGGGCGGTGCGTTGCGCAAGATTGCGCACCTCATCGGCAACCACGGCAAAACCAGCGCCCTGTTCCCCAGCCCTGGCCGCTTCCACCGCCGCGTTCAAGGCAAGAAGATTGGTCTGAAAGGCGATTGCCTCGATCTCACGAATGATTGTGGCGATGGCGTCACTGTCTTTTTTGATATTCTGCATGGAAACCTGCATGGCCGCCACATTGGCATTTGCCCTGGAACCGATCGCCTCATTCTGTTTCATCCCGGAATTGGCCTCGCCGGAGTTGGCGTCGTTCTGCTGGACCATGGCGGTGATCTCTTCAAGGGAGGCGCTGGTCTCCTCCAGCGATGCCGACATCTCCGACGCCATTTCCGCCACCATCTGGGAGGTGCTGGCCGTGGCCTGGGCTTCTGCCGAGATGCGATCGGCGCTCTCGTCCAGGTCAATGACAATGCTATTGATAGCCCGGACAAGCATCTGCACGACAAAAAAGGCGAAGAGGCCGACGGCAACGAGAGAAATAATCCCGCCAATGATGAAGAACAGGCCGAAATTTTTCACCTCGCGCATGGCCTTTTCCTTGGTCATCTCCTGCCCCGTGCGCAACTCGTCAACCGCAGCCTTGGTGCTTCCCATCAGGCTGTAATACTTTTCAAAAAATTCCCCGTCAAAGGCCTCCAGGGCCGTGGCCTTGTCCCCTTGTGCCAAGGAAGGCAGGATTTTTTTATTGATGATCTCGTCCATCTTCGGCCAGGAAGCGGCCAGCTCGTCATAGGAAGCCACCACCGCCTGAGCCTGATCCACCGCATGACATGACCCGCAATACAGTTTTTTACCTCCGGGGTTGTTGAGGCTTTCCCGCATTTCGGCAATGGCCTCGTCAAACTTCTTAGTGGTGGTTTTCAGGCCGCTCAAGCTTTCCGGATCATAATCCATGATCTGGCTCTTGAGGATACTGTTGAGAAGATTGAGGTTAAGGCGGATCCTGGCAACCTTGTCGATGTAGTCCATCTTGAGTTCGATGCCGGTGTACAACTTGCCCCCGATCTGCACCCGGTGGATGATGAACTGGCCGATGGCGACGCTTGAAACCATAGAAAAAGCGACAAAACCAACGATAAGGAAAAGCTTTACCCGCAAACTCAAGCCGTCAAACCAATCTTTCATAGCCCACCCCTTATGCACACCACACATCATTAACAAAGCCATATCCAACGATTTTTCAATATATTGTATACTCTTACTTTTTTTACCACATATTTTTCTCACATTCCAGTGTGCTACAAAAAAATAGGAGCGACAAGAATGCCAACAAAAGAACCATTTCAGACCGCTTTTTTCATGAAGACCTCAGCAGGCCTGAAGGCTTCCCCCTATTCCACAGACAAAAAAACCGGCGGAGAGACTCCATGTCTCGTGATTGATATTTTGCCCCAGGCAAGTATAATTTTTTGTACTCCCCTCCAGCAAAATCCCATTCCAAACCTGACGACCCCCAAAGCATTTTCAATTCCTCCCTAGAAAAACTCCCTTGCTCACTGGTACAAAAAAAGTTGTGCCCATACAACCTCCTGAAATAACGACGCAAAACTAATAACCATCAGTTCAACCCCTCCGTTTCCGTTCAAAATTTTGTACCCCCCCTGTCTTTTCACTCCTGTAGCCACCCCCCCAGAAAAGCCCATGGTTACCGCAAAAAACCAGATTACATTAAAAAACAAAAGCACTGGCACGCTTGTTGCTTTATCTCAAAGACAGTAAAACAACTCTTATCTCCTTTCTCCTTAAAAGAAGACCGACTCCCCGCAGAGTCGGTCTTCTTTTTTTTGCGCAAACTGAGCACCCAACCAAACCCCGGTTCGCTTCCTCTCCGACCAAACACTTTTCCCCGCACAATCTTTTTTGCTATTTGCACTCTGCGCCAAAGCCCGATATAGTGCGAGCCCTGTGGCCGTCGGCGCCTTGCCCACCATAAAGACCCCGCAGCCAACCCTCCCGAACCCGGCAAGGGGGTTCGGTTTACCCCCGGTCTCATTTTCGGCACCGGCCCCACCTGTCACACAGGTCCTAGCCCCTTGCGGGAAGGAGGCATGCCGCTCACGCTGCCCGCCATCTCCCCTATTGTTTCATTTTACGAGACCGTCAAACACGATGAGCCTGCAATGACCTTTTCCATTGGGCCAATCTCCATACAATCCCCCTTTATTTTGGCGCCCATGGCCGGTTGCACCGACCTGCCCTTCCGTCTGCTCTGTAGAGAGCATGGAGCCGGCCTCTGCTATTCCGAAATGATCGACTGTCATGGCCTGATATCGCAACAGAAAGACTGCCTGGAACTGCTCCTCACCAACACCGAAGAGCAACCAGTGGTCATGCAGCTTTACGGCAGCGATCCCGGCGCCATGGGAGAAGCCGCGGCAATCCTGAGCGAACACCCCATTGCCTGTATCGATATCAATATGGGCTGCCCCATGGAAAAAGTCGTCCAGACAGGCGCCGGAGCCGCATTGATGAAAAATCCGCGTCTGGCTGAAAAAATTATCATCGCCGTCTGCAAAAATTCAACAAAGCCGGTAACTGTCAAGATCCGCTCGGGCTGGAACCAGCACACCATTACCGCACCGGAGATTGCCAAGATAGCGGAAGGTGCAGGCGCGCAAGCCATTGCCGTCCATGCCCGCACCTGGAGCGACGGCTTCACCGGCTCTATTGACCACAGGGTAATACAGCAAACCATGGAAAGCGTTTCCGTTCCGGTTTTTGCAAACGGCGACATCACCACGCACGAGCAGGGCCAGGCTATGCTTAAAAAAATCGGCTGCGCCGGAGTGATGATTGGCAGGGCCGCCCTTGGCGCGCCCTGGATTTTTTCCGGGGCCGTGAACCAACACCCATCCATGGCCTACAGAATTAAAGCCCTGCTACGCCATCTCGAACTCGCCGAGACCCACCTTGCCCCGGAACCGAACCTCTCCAAAATCAGAAATCATGCTTGGAAATACTTTCGCGGCACAACCAATGGTCCCGCCCTCCGCAAACAGATCGACGCCACCACCACCTATTTTGAGTTGAGGGCTTTTATCCACAATCTTGCCGAACGGGTGCTTCAGCAGTGATCTGCCTGAACCATTACGGGAATGAAATTACACGGAGATAACAGGGGAAAAGGAACAGCTTGAGAATTCAGCTCAGAAAAAAAAAGAAAACCCGATAAGCAATATAGCTGATCGGGTTTATTATGTTTTTAATGGTGCGCCCGGAGGGATTCGAACCCCCGACTCCCGGCTTCGAAGGCCGATATATTTACTTGTAACTATTTGTTATATTGAAAATAAAAAAATATCGTATATTATTTGGTGACACTCTTGGGACACTAAGCTCGCAAAAGGAGACTCACCGAATATGGCAACTTTCGAAAAAAGAGGCCCTTATCAAATCCGCGCCAAGGTTCGCAAACTCGGCCACAAAACAATCACAAAGACATTCAACAACAGACGGGACGCCGAGGCTTGGGCCAGAGGCGTTGAGGCAGACATGGACCGGGGCGCCTTTATCCCGTCTACCACAGCACAACAAACCACAGTCCGCAAAGCCTTAGAACGATACCGAGAAGAGGTCTTTCCCCGCTTAGCTCGCAGTGGCAACGATGAGCAGGCCCGCCTTCGGCGTCTCATTGCCGACATGGGCGAACTTTCTCTGGCGGCTCTGGAAGCGGCCCATGTAGCGAAATTTCGGGATCAAAGACTAAAAGACGGTGCTGCCCCACAAACCGTTAAACACGAACTAGGCCTACTTGGGCGAGTCCTTAAACATTGCGTCATGGATTGGGGTATCCCGCTTACCCGCGGCATCGTCACCAGTCAGGTTCGAAAACCCTCCCTTCCCCCCGGGAGAGACCGCCGACTTGTTGACGACGAGGAAGCACGTTTACTTGAAGCAGCCAGGAATTCGAAAAGCAAAGAAATTGAGGACATCATCAATATCGCACTGGAAACCGCTGCCAGGCGCGGCGAAATTGCTGCCATGACATGGGGGCACATCAACCTTGCCCGACGAACCTGGCACATCCCAAAGACCAAAAACGGCACACCACGCACTGTACCTCTTTCACCACGAGCGGTGGAAATCCTACAGAGGGTCCCCCGGCGAATCGATGGCAGGGTGTGGGCATTACAGGCCAGTCACAGCATCACTCAAGCCGTTAATCGCCTCTGCCATCGGGCCAGAATTGAAGATTTCAATTTTCATGATCTTCGCCATGAGGCAACTACTCGGCTATTTGAACAGGGGTTTGAAATAATGGAGGTGGCCAGCATCACCGGCCATAAAACCCTTACCATGCTAAAACGCTATACTCATCTCCGGGCGGAGAATTTGGCGGCAAAGATGAAATGAGTATTTTTTTCATTGTAACGCGAACAAGGCGTTCCCCACTATTTCCGACCTACATCACTCCCGGCCATGGGGGCTATGCATTTTGCCGAGTGAGCTGAAATTCCTCGGCTCACTCAAAATACCTAACACTTTTTTAGATTGGCAACAAAAAGAGAATGTGCCAGAATGCCATGAAGTCCGGAAGAGATTACGGAAACAGATACGGGTTTTTGAGGCCCTTTCCTTTGGCCTTCAGAAATCCGGATCATATTAATATTATGTGAAAAACTCAGAATGAAGCTTGAGTCGCTAGAGCAACTACACAAAAGTATGCTGTCGATCGGAGTTGATATACAGCAGTTCCAGTTAGCTGCTGGAGCAGGGAGCTTCGATTGTCTCTTCTCAACTAGAGAGGAGCCGTTCATTTTGTCGCTTACTTCAAGGGGCAACAATCCAAAATTCTTTAAATTTGAGGTTCTACGTGGTTACTGGGTAAAGGAATACTTTGGCGATATTTACAGTGACTTATTGGCGGTTCTGCGGATAGATGGCAGATCTGGAGAGAAACTCGTTCCCAAAAATTTTCTCGCACAAATTGATCAGCTAATACCAAAAACAGCGCAACAGGGTCGTGTTCCTGGCCCAACCGATTTAGCTAGACTGCGGCACGATCTTGAGGAGCGGGACAAGCCGCATTTTGACACCTGGATTTATTGGGATAAACAATCAGGCAAGTCACCTACACAGGAAAATCGGAGCAAAACGCTTCTTATTATGGGTGCTGATGCCCACAAATACAGCGTGACCATGAACGCATCTAGCAGATGGAGCACTACTCCTACTGGTAGGACATGGAAAGATCAATAAATCACATAACGTTTAAGTGACTAAAATTTTAGTGAGCTCTCCAGTTCGTCAGTAGATATTATAAAATTTGAATCATTTTTATATTCTGAAAAATTGTATTTTTTCGCAAAAGCTGCGGAATTGTCATTGGCACATTCAATCATAATTTTTTCATAGTGATATTTTTTTGAATGATTTATAAAAAATTGCAACAATGATGTCCCATTTCCTTTTCTTATTTCAAAAAAGTGCAATCTAGCAATAACCAATGTATTTTTTTCAAAATAATTAGAATCTGGCTTCCATCTTAAATAAATGTCAAATTTTTTTCTATTTGCATTTATATTGTTCGATAGAGACACATAAACAACATCCTTTTTGTAGTTATACCTATCCAATAGGTATTTATTCAGCTCATCTGCAAAATAATTGATTTCTATTTTATCCATTGACAGCCCTTAAACTTTTGACTGCTACCCATACCCATATTGTGGCAGCGAAATCTATCATCCCGAAAAGATCACAAAATTAACTTCAGCAACCCTGCGATGAGCAGAGCCCCGCCAATCTGAGCCGCAAATATCTTGAATATAAAATGGCCCTCAATTTTTTGCAGTGCCATTTTAAGGTCATTAGATTCAGCTTTGGGCACAAAAACACTCTCTGCGATCTTTATTTGCCATTCGATTATTGCTTCGGCTTGTTGCGCAGAAAACCCTCGCTTTTCTAGGTCGTTGATCATTTCATGTGTTTTTAACATTACTGCCTCCATCTATAATTTTATTAATAATATTAGTCTGTTTTCGGAGCCAAAGCCATATAAAAAAGACTATTGCGTAGACACAAAACATGATAAAGTTGGATAGGTTCCTACTGAACAATAAGGAAGGGAAAAACCATGAATTTCATATTTGCTGTTTTTTTAATTCTTTTTTGTTGGGGCTGTCTCGACTACGGCATGAAACGGTTTGCCGCATGGCGCCGAGGTGGGGCAACAGGGCCGACAATCATTGATCATGAACGGCGGTTGAAAAAGGAGATCGGTCAATATTCTGAGCAACATGCTACTGTTGCCTGGGAGAAAAAGGCTATTGATCACTTTGAGAGGACCGGAAAGGTGTTGGAACGACCTTCATGTGAGAATGACAACTCTCTTTTTGAGGACGAAAACGATATTATCGTTAATCCAGCATATTCAGGTTTGTCCTCTAACATTTTTCACAACATCGATGACCACTAAGACAAGATACGTAGCGCCCCTTTTTTTGATCCAGTTTTTGGACTAACTTCCATCGGTCTCTTCACCCCCTAATAAAACAAAGTTTTATTTTTTAATGTATGTGGTTTTTCACAGGACGATATTCAAAGTATTTCTAAAATTAGAGTTTTCAAAACATTACGAAAACAACTTGCGGCCGGAATGATTGTGCCTCCAGTATTTTCGACAGACTGACATCAGCCCATCTGAGCACTAAGGAAAAGTGTCATGCTCAAGTTTTTTGCAAAAATCCGTGACTACATGAAGCATACTGCGGCCCAAACCGATGCTATTAAAGCTGTAAACGAAGAAACAAGGCATCGGCAACAGACTGAAAATGGTGATTCGTGGATGCACGACCGCCAGGAATGGGAGCGAATCATGGCCCAACCCTATGATCCCGCAGCCTGGAAAGAGCGCCAACGGCTTAAAAGGGAGCAGCAGAAAAAAGATTGGGAGCAGAAGGCTATTGACCACTTCGAGAGAACGGGGAAAGTTTTAGAACGGCCAGGATTTCAGCCTGATGAAACTAAAATTGGTCTTGAAGCAGAGGCCGCAACAGGCGGGGCAACAACTTTATGGTAAGAAAATTAAGATACCCCCTTAATTCTAGTCTCATTTCATGGCTTCTTTCAATCGCTCGTTCTTTTTGAAGACAGCTTGAGCTTCTTTTCGCATCATTTGCGCTGTTCCCTTCCCGTCGCCATTAGGGCCAAGCAACGCACCCAAAGGCGTCTGAAACGCCGCCTGAGCCTCATCAGCCCCTAGCCTAAATACTGCCTCGCCTTTACTTTCATACATCCCTGCGTTTACTTCTTTTCCAATATTTATATGATCTTGCTCTATTTTTTGAGCTAACGGGCCAACCCCTCTATTATAATCTCCTTCGAGGTTTCGAGCTTGTTGTTCCCATTCTGACCGAAACTTATTACCAGGCGTCACGTCGGCCTGTGCTACAGGAGCGCCAACGGTTGGGGCTTCAACTCCAATTTCATCCTTTTTTGCACCTACCGAATTTCCCACTCCTCTGCCCACCTCTCACTAAAGGCCAATCTCTTGCCGCCTCTTCACCCCCCAATAAAACTAAGTTTTATTTTTTAATGTACGTGGGTTTTCACAGGCAAATTTTCCTCTTGGGAATTGACATATCTTCCCTGTAGAAGCACAAAAACACGGCTTTCATGTACACTATTTTTGGTTGTTCACTTTCAATGAACATGGTATTGTGGTGTACAGTTGATTTTGCTCGAGTAGCAAAATGGGACTAGATCAAGGGGGACTCGAGCATGAAGAGACAGGTTCGAACAGAACACGAAATCATCAGGCAAGCGTTGTGGATGTTCCACAACAACACAGGATTAATCGCAGAAGAACTTCCCCCCGTGTCGAAGGGAAGACTCGAACCAGATGTGATCATCAAAGTGACTACCGACAAAGAAACGTGGCAATTCTCTGCTGTTGTAAAAACAAACGTCAGCCCTGCCACCATTGGGTCGGCCATTGGGCGCCTGGGCCCCGACCGGTCCAAAGGGCTTTTGCTTACCAGACATGTAACGCCCAACATGGCCGAGGAACTTCGGGAAAAAGGGATTCAATTTCTTGATACCGCTGGCAATGCCTATTTGAATGCGCCACCACTCTATATTTTTGTAAAAGGCAATCGCCCTGCTGTGGCAATTGGCGCAGAAAAAATTAAGCGGGCCTTTCAACCGTCCGGACTACAGGTTCTCTTCGCTTTTCTGCTACAACCCTCGCTGGCTGCAGCACCATATCGTGAAATAGCCAACACAGCGGATGTCGCCCTCGGTACGGTTGGCTGGGTTGTCCGGGATCTAAAAGAGTTGGGGTATCTCGTTGACATGGGGCATCGGGGAAGACGGTTGGCCCGCAAATCGGAATTATTGGACCGATGGGTAACGGCATACCCTGAGCAATTACGGCCAAAGCTTCTAGTCGGGCGCTTTAGAGCTGCCAACCCCAACTGGCAAGAAGAAACCGGGGACCTTTCATTATTGGGCGCTTGCTGGGGAGGAGAACCAGCAGCAACCCGCATGACTGGTCATTTGAAGCCTCTAACCGCCATAATTTATACTTGGGAAGATGCGGATGGATTGATTCTGCGCAACAAGTTACGAAAAGATCCGCTAGGAAATATTGAAATCCTGAAAGCATTCTGGAAACCGGAACTGCAAGAAAAATATAAAGATCAAGCCCCGCCTCTGGTGGTGTATGCCGACCTTCTCGCTTCCGCTGATCCACGCAACATTGAAATAGCCAAAATGATTTATGAGCAGAAGATTGATGGACTTGTCCGAGAAGATTAAAAACGATGACCTTCTGAACGTCTTACGCGATGTCTCAAGTGTTGCCGCTTCACTCGGCATCCCATTTTTCGTGATTGGCGCCATGGCACGAGACATCGTGCTGGAGTGTGGTTATGGGATTCAGCCCAGCCAGGCGACGCTCGATATTGACCTCGGCGTGCAAGTTGCCGACTGGGAGGAGTTCCAAGCCATAACCAAGGGCCTTGTTGCCTCAGGAGAATTCACAACCAGCCGGGCAGCACAAAAACTCTTCCACCAAAAGAGCAAACTTCCTGTGGACATAATCCCCTTTGGAAAAATAGCATCCAGCAGGGGCGAGATTTCTTGGCCACCAAAGCATGACGTAGATATGAATATCCTTGGCTTTGAGGAAGCGTATGCGCATGCCTTGCCTGTGCAACTGAGCAAGGATCTGCAAATCCTTTTTGCATCTCCGGCTGGCTGGGCCCTTCTCAAAATAATTTCCTGGAATGATCGTGACCGCTCGAAAAGGGTAAAGGATGCGCAAGACCTCGCACTTATTCTCCAAAACTATGCCGATGCCGGGAATATCGATCGTTTGTATGACGAAGAAAGCGCCCTGATCCAAGAGGAAGGACATGACCTCAGATATGCTGGCGCGAGACTTCTTGGACGTGATCTCGCGAAAATAACCAAGCAGGAAACCGTACAATCAGTTCTGGAAATTCTTGAAAGGGAAACCCTGGATCAGTCGCAATATCATCTCGTGGTGGAAATGAGCCCGAACCGGATTTCTGAATCAGACAACTTTGAATATCACATGAAATTGCTGCTGAAACTGAAACAAGGGGTTTTAGAAATCGTAGGATAAAAATCTATGAGAGTAAAAATCCGGGCTGGAAAAAACCAGCCCGGATTTAACAAAAAAAACCGCTAAGGTTCATCCTGTCGGAATGCAATGCACATTAACCAAACAAATCCAACCCCATTCAATACTTCCCCAGCGGCTCAATAAAACCTTTTTTCCGCTTATAACGAACCGCATCCGTCGCCTTCTTTTTGATCACTTGCAGCCGCGCATATTGGGCTGGGTAAAGCGCAAAGCCGAAAAACTCCCGAACCTGACTGGCGACTTTTGGAATCGTAATGTCCTTAAAATTTCGGGGACTGACGGCGCGTTTTCTAAACAAAGAATAGGCGAATTTTTCCCATTGCTGCGTCAAATCTGCGGTTTCCACCAGTCGGTTTCGACGTTGTTTGTCGACCCCGGCCATCATCCCCTGCAAGATCACTTGCCGCCTCCAAATTTTCTCCAAAAAAACAAGACAGACCAGGCTCCGCTGATCCAACGGGTCAGCGATCAGCCCTCTCTTCGAGAGGTAGCGAATAATCCGGGCGGGCACTACACCCGCCCTTTGCTCCTTTGTAAAATCAAGAACACTCCAACCTATATATTGTTCTTCCATTATAGAATTTCCCCTCATTTGTCACCCTCCCCAACCTCTGGATGCATCTTTGCCCGAGTGATTGCTATCTGCGACGCCTTAGTTGGGCGTCCCGGTCGTCTACGAGGTGGCACCGCTGTGAATTCCCCGTTTATCCAGTTAAGAAGATCGCCGAGATGCAGCCGGACTGAGGATCCGATGCGGACTATCCGAATCGGCGGCATGATTTTTCGCCCTGCTACGGCATGCCGCCACCAGCTACAACTCGTCCCGGTTATCTGTGCTGCTTCACTTAATGTAACCAACTGTTTTTCCATCATTACACCTTCTGGTTCCACAATATTTTATGATCTGCCAGACGCCAGATCGCAGACTTGCCTTGTTAAAGCGGAGCCAAAGGCCGTTGCCAGACCTTGCGATTAATGAATTGTGATGGCTTAGACTAGGCGAAAAAGGAGGGTGCAGGACGCACCAATGGATTCGGTAATATGACGTAGGACGTAGGACGTAGTGGGGGGATAGCGAACTGATAATTAAGCGGGGGATAAAAAAATGGCTGCCTCAGCGCGCAATACTAGCGTTGAGGCAGCGAAGAAAAGTGGGGTGGCCGCAGGATATCACGGCTCAAATAAAGTGTGCGGCAAAACTCACCGCAATCAATTTATATTTTCGTAAATTCAGCGCTGACCGGCTACCACAGCCAACGCCGACGTGGATTCTCGAAATCAAAATCCACTCAAAATACAAGGGCCGCAGCCTCAGGTTTGCCCCTGTCCGGTGGGGGGCTCCACCCCCTACCATACAGAGGGGTGATGATAACTTCTACCCCAATATGCCATAATATAACGTGATGTAGCAATATTTTTTTGTGTGGGACAAAGGAGGGACATCCCTTTTCTTGTGAAGGATGACACACTGTGATCCTTGGGACAATTATGGGACACTGTCGGGACAAAAATAAGCCGAAAAAAGATATTTCCCGCGAAACAAGGAAACCAAAAAACATAAATCAACTTATTGTATTTATTATATTTTTATTGGTGCGCCCGGAGGGATTCGAACCCCCGACTCCCGGCTTCGAAGGCCGATGCTCTATCCAGCTGAGCTACAAGCGCACAAACACTATTCTTGCAACCAGACCAGCCTACCAGCCCGTAATATTGCGCGGATCGGAAAGCACCTGCCAAGCCCGTTCCGTAATTTCGTCTATCTCGGCCAGGGTCACGGAAAGCGGTAGCCAAAGATAAATCACATTGCCGAGGGGCCGCAGTAAAAGACCCTGCTCAAGCCCGGCCAAATAGATCGGCCAACCGACTCTCTCGGAAGAATCATAGGGGGCCTTGGTCTCCCTATCCTTGACCAATTCCAGAGCGCTGATCATTCCGATCTGCCGGAAATCCCCGACCCAGGGCAGGTCGACAAAACGGCGCATCCGCATCTGGAGATGACTGATCTTGTTCGGCAGCCCGGCCATGGTCTGCTCTTCGGCAAAGACCTGCAACGAACCAAGAGCCGCAGCCGCGGCCAAAGGATTGCCGCTGAAGGTGTGACCGTGGAAAAAGGTTTTTCCCGCGCCATAGTCGGCATAAAAGGCCTGAAAAATCTCCTCGCTGGTCAGCGTCGCAGCCATTGGCAACATACCAGCAGTCAACCCTTTTGACAAACAGAGAAAATCAGGGGCAACCCCGGCCTGCTCCAGGGCAAACATGGTCCCGGTGCGGCCAAACCCGGTGGCCACCTCGTCAAAAATCAAATGCACCCCGTATTCCTTGGTTAAGCCAGCCAGCTTTTGCAGATACTTCGCGGGATAGACGATCATGCCTCCGGCTGCCTGGATAAGCGGCTCGATGATCAGGGCGGCAATCTGTGTCCCTTGCTCGATCAGGAGTTCGGCAAGCGGCTGTAGACACTGGCAGTCGCAGGTCTCTTGCTTCAGGCCGATCGGACATCGATAACAGTAAGGGGATGGCAGCCGATGGGAGTGAAAAAGCAGCGGGGCAAAGGGGCCATGGAATTCCGGCACCCCGCCCAGACTCATGGTGCCGATGGTGTCGCCGTGGTAGCCGCGCTCTATCCCCACCAACTGACAACGGTTTGGCTGCCCGATCTGTCGCCAGTACTGGAGCGACATCTTGATCGCGACTTCGCAGGCCGTGGAGCCATTATCGGAATAAAACACCCGGGAAAGTTCGGGGGGCGTAAGGCGCACCAGTTGTTCCGCCAGGAGGATCGCCCCCTCATGGCTGGTGCCGGCAAGCAGGACCTGATCGAGCCGCGCCAGCTGCAAACGAATTTTCTCGGTTATGGTTGGATGGCTATGCCCATGGACAATGCACCACCAGGAAGAAATGGTATCGAAATAACGTTTCCCCTGCCGGTCGAACAGGCAAATGCCTTCCGCCCTGTCGATCAGGAGCAGATCGCGCTGGGCATAATCCTGCATCTGAGTGTACGGATGCCAGAGGAACCGCCTGTCTTTTTCCTGTAGAGTCGACACTACAGTCACACGCCGCTGACAATCTTGTAGATTGCCGGGTACTGGCGGTGCTGTTCCGCATAATCAAGGCCATAGCCAACCAGAAAACCCTCTTCCACCACAAACCCGGCATAATCCACCGCCACCTCAACCTCACGCCGTTCCTTCTTGTCGATCAGGGCACAGATCCGCACGGATTTAGCCTTCCTGCCCGCCAGGTGCTCCTTGAGGCAGGCAAGGGTTTTCCCAGTATCGACAATATCCTCTACCAGCAGGATATCCTTCCCTGCCAGCTCGATTTCGGTATCCTTTGAGCACTGGATGGCGCCGGAGGAGCAAGTGGAGGAGCCGTAACTCGACACCCGGATAAAGTCTATCTCAATGGGCAACTCGATTTCCCGGACCAGATCTGCCAGAAAGATGAAAGCCCCGTTTAAAATGCCGATCACAACCAACTGGCTCCCGGAATACTCACGGGTAATGGCCTGGCCAAGCTCTTTGACTCTCTTGGCGATATCTTTTCTGGAAACAACTTCTTCCTTTTCGATCATCTCTTCCTCTCTTTACTGCTCCCACAAAAAACAAGCTTCATGCCGAAGGGCTTCGGACATTGCCGATAAAAATCATTGACGCTGGACAAGGGGAACACCTATAAATAATGGTGTAGCCTCGCTTGCCAAAATAGAAAAGGAGTCCCGCCATGAAACGCTATGAATGTTCGGTCTGCGGTTATATCTACGATCCGGCGGACGGAGACCCGGACTCAGGCATTGCCCCGGGCACCCCTTTTGAGGATCTGCCAGACAACTGGGTCTGCCCCATCTGCGGGGCCAGTAAGGATCAGTTCACCCCCATCGCCTGAAAGCTAGAGCAGGATATCTCCGGTGATGCTGGCCCAGGTTTTGTCAAGCTCTGCGGAAAACGAATCGACAAACTGCGGTACATTGACCTCCTGGAACGGGCGGTGGTGTTCTTCGATCAGCGCCCAGGAAAAAGAGCGCAAGGCATCCTGCGTTGTCACCCGAGGCTGCCCCAGACAGACGCCCTTCATTGAGGCGAAAATATTTGCCAGATTCACCAGGGCCACCGGCACCGGGTTGGTCGTAGCCTTTTCCGGCTGATGATGGAAGTGCATCACGTCCAGATAGGGTTGCGGCAAGCCAATGCCTTCGGCCAGCCAGACACCCGCCTGACCATGATCCACGCCGATATACTCTTTTTCCGCCCTGACCATATCTTGCATCTCTTCAGACGGCTGGACACACTGCGGGTAAAAATTCGGCGACATGCCATCCAGCACCAGCATGCCCAGATCATGAAGAAGGCCGCATAGATACAGATCGGCCGAGGTGTTTATCCGAATTACATCCTGTAGCATCTCGGCAATTCTGCCTACCACCACCGCATGTTGCCAAAAATCCTTGGAGACCGAGGCAAAACCGCTGAAAGCCTGCGTTGCCTTAGCCGCTCTGATGGTATCGACAAGCACTTCCTGGACCTGCTTGACTCCGACAGTAACCATGGCCAGCGGAACTGTACCCACCATGTTGGCCCTTCTGTAGAATGGCGAATTGGCTGTCTGGATAACCCGGCAACTCAGCACGGGATCGAGGGAGATCAAATCTGCCAGCCGCCGGGTATTGTCAATGCCCGCGCTGCTTTTCATCATGGCGCTCAGTTCGGCGGCAACAGCGGGATTCACCGGCAGAACCGCCTCCGGATGCACCCGATGATACAACTTGCCGGGGGTCTGCCGGTGATCCTTGTCTGGCATGGGGGGAATGGCGATGGTTGCCCTGGTTTTTCCTGGCTTTTCTGGCCGTTCCATGCCCAGACCCGGCTTGACGGGCTGCTTGCGCTGCTTTTCTTCGACGCCCGGCAGGTCGCCATCGGAAAGCGTTTTATGCGAAATGGAAGGGTTCGCCTCTTCGCCATCACGTCCGGCAACTTTTTTATTAGCCAGATCCAGCCTGGCCACCAGCCGTTCACAGAACCGTTTATAAAATTTCAGTTGCAGAAAAACATTTGAAGTACTGACAATCTCGGGCTCGACCCGCAGGATAAAGGATTCCGTCCTTGCCACCACATCGGCGGTCCGTTTTATTTCAGTGACCAGGGCCATTTCTCCGAAACAATCCCCGGTGACAAGGGTGGTGAGCAAAATAGGCTTTCCCTTCCCCGGCAACCGTTTTTCAACCCGGACCTCGCCCCTGACCAGAATGTAAAAGGCCCGTTCGGTTGTATTTTCCTTGATGATCGCCGTATTGGGCGGAACCCGGAGCCATTTGCTCACCTGTAGAAACTGCTTGAGCTCATGATCAGCAAACCCATGAAAAAAACTTACTTTCTTCAGGAATCCAATCTGTTCGTCAAGATCGATCTCTTTGTGTTTCTTCCCTGAGGCCATGACTTTCCTTCGCCGCTGCGCTGCTGCATTTCACTGCTACCGTTTGCACTGCCAGCTATTTCCCGAGACAAAACTCCGCAAAAATCATATCCAGCACATCATCCGTGGTTGTTTCCCCGATGATGTCTCCAAGAAAAGCCAGAGCGGCCTGGAGATCAATGGCCAGGAGATCCGGCGGCTGGTCCGCAGCCAGTCCTTCACCAACCTGTTGCACTGCGGCAAGGGCGCGCTGCAAGGCCGCGGCATGCCGGACATTCGGCGCGGCGACTCCAGACTCCTGAAGACCCTGCCCGCCGGTGGCCGCCTCGTACACCGCATCCTCCAGGTTGTAAATGCCCTCGCCGGTTGTAGCGGAAATGGCGACAACCGGCGCCCCGGAGAAAGTCTCCATATACAAGCCAAAATCCAGGGAGGGCGCCCGGTCGATCTTATTGACCACCACCACGACTTTCTTGTCCGCAGCAGCCACCGCAAACAGGGTTCTGTCTTCAGACTGCAACCCTTCTATCCCATCAAGAACCAGCAAGACCAGATCCGCCTCTCCCAGTTTTTGCCGGGCGCGGCGGATTCCGATTTCTTCCACCGCTTCAACGGTTTCCCGGATGCCAGCCGTATCGACTATGCGCACCGGCACGCCCTTGATATCCAGGTACTCCTCGATGGTGTCCCTGGTTGTTCCGGGAAGCTCCGTGACTATGGCCCGGTCTTCCCGAAGAAGACAGTTGAGCAGACTGGATTTACCGACATTGGGCCTGCCGAGAATGACCACGGAGACCCCCTCCCGGATGATTTTCCCCCCATCCGCCCTGGCCAGTAATCTGGTCAGGGGCTCCTGCACCTCCCGCACCAGTCTGGCCTTCAACGCGGGACCGTCGATGATCTCCACCTCCTCATCGGGAAAATCGATGGCCACCTCCATGATAGCACGAACCGCGACCAGCGCGTCACGAATTTTCCAGATTTCCCCATGCAAGCCCCCGCGGAGCTGAGTCACCGCAAGACTGGCGCCTTCTTTGGTTTTGGCGCCCAACAACTCGGCAACCGCCTCCGCCTGAGTCAGATCGATCCGACCATTGAGAAAGGCCCGCTTGGTGAATTCCCCTGGTTCTGCCAAACGGGTGGCCGGAAAGGTCACGATTTGGGCAAGAATCTCCTGCAACAGCAGGTAACTGCCATGTCCTTGGATTTCCACAACATCTTCCCTGGTGTAGGTCTGGGGCGCCCGCATGTACACAGCGAGAACTTCGTCAATGACCGCCCGGGTTTTCGGGTGGACAATGGCGCCAAAATAGAGCTTGTGGCTGATGAAATCACGTGGGGGATTTTTCGGTTGAAAAAGCTGCTGGAGAATTGCCTGGGATTGGGGGCCGCTCACCCGGATGATGCCGATGCCGCCTGCGCCGGGCGGCGTTGCTATGGCGGCGATGGTCGCTTCGTTAAAATCCGGAAAATCCGGCATACCATACATTCCTTGCTCTGTAAGCTCGGGCAGCGCAGCCATGCCGCCGGGCTGATCCGGCCAACTGCCCCTGTTCAAATCGTACGAAACCAAACTTCAACGAACCAATGTCACAGCGAATACGCAACCTTTGTGCGCTTATCCCTCTGTGGGGGTCATTATTCTTGGCTCTTTTCTCCGCCTTTCTTTCTCCTCGGAGAACGCCGCCGCCCTTTCCCTGGCAGATAGATGAGCACTTTTTTAAACAAGCCCTCCCCCACGCTGCGGCTTCTGATCTCGGTGTCGTCCTGCAGAGCCATGTGCACCATGCGCCTTTCCGCAGGATTGATGGCGGGTATGGTTCGGGTCTTTCCGGTCTCCTTGACTTCCTGAGCCAGACGCAAGGCCCGCGCCTGGAGCTCTCCCATCCGATTGTCCCGGAATCCACCGGCGTCGAGGGCAAAAAGGACCTTCTGCGGGAATTTCCTGGTAATGATTTTGCGCATCACATATTGCAGGCCATCAAGGGTCTGCCCCTCCGGCCCGACAAGGATCTCAACAAAATCCCCGGCGATCTTGGCATGGACCTTGTTGTTCTGATCCTGCTCCATGCTGACTTCCGATGGACAGCCCATGAGTTCCAGAATCTTGGCGACATCCGCCCGGATCGCCTCCATCTCCTCAGGGGTGACAGGATCTCCGATCACCTCATCCGGTTCCTCACTCTCTGCGGGCTTCTCAGCCCTGGCCTTTGGCGCACTCGTTTTCCGGTCCGGAGCAGGCCGTTCTGGCCTGGCCTTCGGCGCACTTGCTTTTTTCTCCGAAATCGCTCGCCTCTGCTCGTGTCCGCCCTCTTTTTTGAGAGACACCTGCACCGCCGCCTTTTTCCGGCCCAGGCCGAAAATCCCGGTGGAACCGGTGGAAATTATGCGGATATCAAGCTCCTCCCGCGGCACATTAAGCGCTGCGCAGGCATTGCCGATCGCCTCTTCAATATCCGTTCCCTTATATTCCATCTTGGCAGACATGGTGTAATTCCTCCGTCTCAGGCCATTCTCTAGCAGCCCGGCGTCTTTTCTTGGCAACTGTGGAGGGGAGCGATCCCCTCTTTTCAGTCCGTTTTACGCGACCTCATGCCGGTTCACGAGATACTGCTGACCGATGGACAGCAGGTTGTTGACAAACCAGTACAAAACCAGCCCTGAAGCAAAATTGAGAAACATGAAGGTAAAGATCACCGGCATGAACATCATGACCTTCTGTTGGGTGGGGTCTCCGGTGGCCGGGGTCATCTTCTGCTGCAGAAACATGGTTGCCCCCATCAGCAGGGTCAATACCGGGATTCCTCCGACAAACGGGAGATCAAAGCCGATAAATAACCGATCCGGCGCGGACAGATCCGTAATCCAGAGGAAAAAAGGCGCATGCCGCAGCTCGATGGTCTGGAGCAGCACCTTGTACAGCGCAAAAAATACCGGAATCTGGATGACCATGGGCAGACAGCCGCCCACCGGATTTACCTTGTAGGTCTGATACAACTTAATCATTTCTTGCTGCTGCAGTTGTTTGTCGTCTTTGTATTTCTCCCGCAGCTTTGCCATCTTGGGCTGCAGCTTCTGCATGGTCTTCATGGACTTCATGCCTTTCTGGGAAACCGGCCAGAACAGCAGCTTGATGAGCACAGTCACCAAAATAATGGCCAGCCCATAATTGCCCACATATTTATGGAGAAATTTGAGCATATAGAGCGTCGGCTTGGCCATCACGTCAAACCAACCGAAATTGATGCTGCGTTCCAGTTCGTGACCAACCGATTTGAGCGCCTCCATGGTCTTCGGTCCAAAGTACACCGAGTAGGTATACTGCTGCCGCTGACCGGGCTGAATGACATCGCTGGCCCCGGCCAATACCGTGGTCACCCTGTTTTCATCCTGCAAAGAAAAATGGGCCGTGTGCTGTTCGCCGGTGCGCGGGACAATGCCGCAGAGAAAATAGTTATCCTCGTAGGCCGCCCAACCGATCTTGCCGGTGAAGCTTCTGCCCCCTTTTTTCAAGTCGGCGGCCTTGATTTCCTCCAGCACCCCATCGTGCAAAACAGCGGGTCCGACAAAGACCATCTGTTTCTCGTGGGAAAACGGACGGTTGTCAAGGGTCAGATACGGAGCGCCCTGGAGGGAAGTGGCCGTGTGATTGACCACATCGATGGTCAGCTCTACCAGATACTGCTGGTCAAGAAACCGCATGGTGCGAACAATCTCAAGACCCGAGGGCAACTTGCCCCGCAGGGTCAAGACTGTGCCGCCTTGCTCCTCCTTGATCGGGGCCGCCTCGTACACCACCTGAGGGCTGCTGCCCGGCTCAACCCCCCAGGAAAAACTCAGGGGGAGAATGTCGCCGGCTTTTGGCTGAAAAAGCTCCTTATTGCCGGAATCCTTGGGCAAAGCTTCCCGGTAATTCTTCAATTGAAAACTTTTCACCATGCCGCCAGACTCCGTCACCACCGCCGAGTACAGGCTGGTTGTCACCGGAATCTCGCGGCCTTGCTTGACAACCGCCCCTGTAGGCGAAGCAGCCAACAGACTGGCGGCGGCTACGGGAGCTGGCACGTTAGCAACGTTTTTCTCTTCGACCTTGCCGTTTTGGGGGGAGGGTGCAACACTGCTTTCCGTGACCGGAGGAGGAGGGGGAACAAAGAAATACTGATACCCAAGCAAGATGGCCAACGAAAGGAAAATGGCCAAAAACATTCTCTGTGTGTCCATGAAATCAATCCTTGTCAGGCTTATTAAGTTTGAATGCAGGCCTGAAGCACCCGGACAACGCTACCTTCGGCTGCCTCAAAAAGATTTGTTCACCGGATCAAATCCACCGGGATGAAAAGGATGGCATCGGAGAAGGCGACGGGCAGCGAGATACAGACCACGAGCAGTTCCGTGAAGGGCAAGAGCCTCTATGGCATACTGTGAACAGGTGGGAGAAAAACGGCAGGTCGGCGCAAAAAGTGGGGAGATACAGAGCTGGTAACACCGTATCAGGGCAATGAAAATTCTTTTCACATCCAAATCCTTTTCTGGGGGGGGGCGGCCCTGTCACATCCAGAAGCCCTGACACCCCGAGGATATCACGAAACTTGCAACGCCTTTTCGCCCGGACCTGTTTCCCTCCCGCCGGCCTTCCGCCGGGCAAGAGCCCCTCGGACAGCCGCCTCAACCTCCCCAGGGGAATCCGGGGCAAACCCGGCCCGCACGGCAAAAACCACGTCGGAAAAAGGCTCGATAAACCCTTGGTTGTGGCGGAAAAATTCCCGGATGATCCTTTTGATCCTGTTGCGCTGAACCGCCTGCCTCACTCCGTGGATACTTATTCCCAGCCGGTTGCCTGCGGTCCGGTTTGGCAAATGGATCAAAGTAAAATTCTGCCCGCGCACTCTTTTTCCCTGATCGTAAACCAATCTGTACTGCCAGGGTTTGACCAGCAACATGGCCTTGGACAGGGCCTGGGATCTCATGCTGGCGAGTGCTCTCGTCCGCCAGAGATTAAACAGTCAGCCGCTTACGGCCCTTGGCCCGACGGCGGTTGATTACAGCCCGACCATTCTTTGTCTGCATTCTGGCCCTGAAGCCATGGGTGCGGTGCCTTTTGAGATTGCTGGGCTGAAAAGTTCTCTTGCTCATGATCGTCTTCCTTTTTTTCTTCTGTTACGGCCTCTTGTTGGCCTTCCTTCAAATTTTGCTGTCTTGCAGCAGCTGGAGCCTTGCGTCACACGCCCTTGCGGAAACAACCCCGAAAGCGCAAAAATCCGCCCAGCAATAAAGCTCGCTATATTACCCAGAGCCATGCGACATGTCAAACATTTTCCCGAGGCGGTTACTGTTCCGAAGAATCCTTGTCAAGGCCGAACAGTTGCCGGATAAAGGCCAGCTTGAGTTGTGGATTGTCGTGGGGGGCGCTGTTTTTGAGAAATACCATGGGTTCATGCAGCAATTTATTGACAATGGCGTTGGCCAGCATCTCCACCGAACGCCGTTCATTTTCCGAAAGAGATTTCAGGGAGGCCATGGTTTTCGCGACTTCGGCCTCGCGGATACCATTGGCTTTTTGCCGTATGGCCGTTATGGTCGGGGCCAGCTCCATGCCTTCCAGCCACTGCCCGAACTTGACCACCTCCTCGGCGACAATGCCTTCCGCCCGCAACGCTTCCTTTTCCCGCTCCGCCTTGTTCACATCGACCACGTTTTTCAGGTCATCGATATCATAGAGGTAGACATTGTCCAAATCATTGAGTTCCGGGTCAAGGTCGCGGGGCACCGCGATATCGATAAGGAAAAGCGGCCTGTTTTTCCGCTGCCGCATGAGCGGCTTCACCTGATCTTTGGTGAGAATCAGGTCGGTGGCCCCGGTGGAACTGACCAGGATATCAACCTCCGCCAGCTGGGTGGTCAATTCGGCTAAGCCCACGGCGGTGCCGTTAAACCGGCGGGCCAACTTGGCCGCCCGCTCCAGGGTCCGATTGGCCACGATTACCCGACCGATCCCCTGCCTGACCAGATGCTCGGCGGCCAATTCAGCCATCTCCCCGGCCCCCACCAAAAGAACGCTCTTGTCCCGCAGGCTTCCGAAAATCTTTTTTGCCAGCTCTACCGCCGCATAACTGATGGAAACCGCACTGCCGCCGATATTTGTTTCGGTGCGCACCCTTTTGGCCACGGAAAATGATTTGTGCAGCAGGCGGTTCAGGATGACGCCGGTGGTCTTCTGCTCCAGCGCCTCGCGGTAAGCCTGCTTCAATTGCCCAAGAATCTGGGGCTCCCCCACCACCATGGAATCAAGGCTGGCCGCCACATGGTACAGATGCTCAACCGCATCCTTGCCCTGATGCATATAGCTGTACTGCTGGGCTTCGGCATCGGCAAGCCCGCTCTTGGCAAAAAGAAAACCGCGCACAGCCACCGCTGCCGCAGCCGGATCACTTGCCGCAAAGATAACCTCCACCCGGTTGCAGGTTGAGAGAAAACAGCATTCCCGGCAACCCTCGATATTCATCAGCGCCAGCAGCGGCCCGGCGCAATCCCCGGAAAAGGCCAGCTTCTCCCGCACCGCCACCGGAGCGGTCTTGTGATTCACGCCGATGATGACGATGCTCTCAGCCAACATAGGAATGCACTCCCCCCAACAGATATGTTACTCCCCACAGGGTGAAAAGGACTGCGGCAAACCCGACAATGGCCATGATTGCCGCCCGCCTGCGCCGCCAACCCATGGTGAGCCGCTGGTGCAGGATGGCTGCGTAGATGAGCCAGGTGACGAGCGACCAGGTTTCCTTGGGGTCCCACTGCCAGTATGCCCCCCAGGCCTGCTTTGCCCAGACGGAACCGGTGATGATCCCCAGGGTCAATAGGAGAAAACCCAAGGCCAGGCAATGCTGGTTGAGATTATCAAGCGCCTCCAGGGAGGGCAACCGGCTGTAAAATATCCCGAATTTCTTCTTCTTGATCTCCCGCTCCTGGAGAAGGTACATGACCCCGCCGCAAAACGCCATGGCCATGAAGCCGTTGGCCATGATGGCGATGCTGGCATGGATCGGGAGCCAGTTGCTCCTCAGGGCCGGTGGCAACGGCGCCATCTCCTGGGAGGAAAAGGCGGCGATCAGCATCAGCAGAGAAATAAGCGGCGTAACAAAGACGCCGAAATTTTTCACCCGATACCGCCACCAGAAAGACAAAAAGGCCCAGGTCATGGACCAGGCAAAAAAGGAGACCGCTTCATGGCTGCTGGTCAGGGGGGTATGCCCTGCGGCGACGTACCGGACAATAAAATACACGGTATGCAGGATGCCGCCGGCGAGAAGAATGGCCCGGGCAACAGCCCGCACCTGTTTGTGCTGGGAAAGAAAATGGACCACATACACTGCGGTGGCCAGGAGGTACAGATACAGGGTGAGTTGAAAAAACAGGGTCATCGCGTCGCTCCTGAAGATCGTTGGTATTCCTGCCTAGCCGCCTCCAGGCAGTCAAGGGGGACATCCGGGCCCAGGACTTCCTGAATATGCTCGGCAAGCTTTTGCCAGAGACCATCTTTAATCCAAACCGCCATCTCCGGGTCGGCCAGTCGGGCAAAAATCAGCTTGTTTTCCGCATGCGGCCTGCCGCTGGCCAAAACGGTATCCCGCAGGGAGCCGAGGATATTCACCAGCGCCCCATATTCCGGGCCAAACTGGACCTCCAATGCCTGCCGCAGCGTGCTGGCCAAAGCCGGGCTTTTTCCTGCGGTGGAAACGGAAATGGCCAGGTCGCCCCGCCGCGCCGTGGCCGGGAGAATGAAATTACACCACTTCGGCACATCCGCCACATTGAGCAGGATATTCCGCGCTTGGGCCTCTGCATGGACCCGCTCCTGCACGGCAGGATCATCGGTGCAGGCAATGACCAGAAACATCCCGGCCAGGTCTCCTTCCTGATACAGGCGGGGCAGCCAGGCAATGGTCCCGGCCTGTTGCAGGGCGGAAAGCGTCTCGCTCAACTCGGGGCTGATCACCGTGACCAAAGCGCCATGGGCCAGCAGCCCGTGCACCTTGCGTTCGCCAACCCGTCCGCCGCCGATGACCAGGCATTGCCGACCGGAAATCTTAAGGCAGACCGGGAAATATTGTTTATCCACGGCCAAGAATCTCCACCCGCACCTTGCCGACAAGCGCTGCGGCAAATCGCTCCGCATCATCGCTTGTTCCGACAACGGCGGCATAATGCATGGGCACCGCGATCTTGGGTCCAATAGTAATGGCCGCCTGCGCCGCTTCCTCGGCGGTCATCACATAGGTGCCGGAAACAGGCAGCAAGGCAATATCCGCCCGAATATTCTTCATCTCCGGGATATAATCGGTGTCACCGGCATGGTACAGCCGCACTCCGTCAACGGTGAGGATAAACCCCAGCCAGCAGTTGGACTGGGGGTGAAACTGCTTGTTAGTATTATAAGCTGGAACCGTCTCGATGGTAAGGCCCTCCACCTCGCGGCGCTCGCCTGGAGCAAGGGTCATGATGTTTCCCGTTAGTTTTGCCGCAGCCTGTGTTTCGGTAACAATGAGGGTGGAGGGTTGCTGGATCGTGAGCACGTCCGCAGGAGAGCAATGGTCGCGATGCGCATGGGAAATACAGATGATATCGGCGGGCGGCAGCCCCGGACCAAGCTGAAAGGGATCGAAATAGATAATCTTGCCACCGGCACGGAGCAGGAAAGTGTCATGGCCGAGCCAGCGAAGATTTTTAAAAACTTTTTCTAGCATAGCCCCCCTTCCATATTTTTACCCAATCCGCTCTATAATCAATTTGACACGTTCCGCAATCTATATATAGTACATAACCGTACAGTTTTCTTGCAAAACTTAAGCCGTTGCCCCCATAATTCCGGCCCGGGAGATCTTCCATGCCAGCAGGAACCTTTGCCGTTTCCACCGCGAAGACCATGCAGTTTTCCGATATCACCGCTCAGGTGCAGAAAGCCGTGACTGCATGCGGCATTGCCGATGGAGTCTGCCATGTATACAACCCCCATACCACCGCCGGGCTGACCATCAATGAAGGGGCAGACCCCGCCGTGCAGGCCGATATCCTTGCCGCCCTGCAAAAAATAGTGCCGATGAACCACCCTTACCAGCATCTGGAAGGCAATTCTCCGGCCCATGTCATGGCTTCCCTTGTCGGTAGTTCAGTAACGGTCTTTATTGAAAATGGCCGTCTGCAACTCGGCACCTGGCAAAAAATCTTCTTCTGCGAGTTTGACGGACCCCGCTCCCGCAAGGTCTTGTGGCGCGTTGCCTAGCCGGTCTTGCCAAGGCGCACGGAAAAAAATCAAAATATCCCTTTGCGTAACAGGTCCCGCTCCCGCAGGCGCACATACTGAAGAAGCGTTTCCTCTTCTCCTTTGGTAAGATCAAAAAGAATCCCGTAACAATATTTTTTATTGTCTCCCCGGGTCGCCCGCATTACCTTTGCCTTGCTGATGTTCATATAGGTGCCTGCACTCAGCCCGGTTCCGGCCCCAGGGAAAAACACGGCCAGATCAAGCAGAATATCCCCCGGTTCAAGGGGCGCAAACCTGTCCGTACACACGAAAATACCGTTGGCGCTGACATCAATGACCTGGAACCCCTGACGCATTTCGTTTTTATGCATGAACATAACCGTGCTGCCGTTGGGCACGCCAACCCGATAGTTGGACCGGCGCTGGAGGCGGAACAGGGTTGAGGGAAATTCGGTAAAGATGCTGCTTTCGGTGGTGCGCGTCACCTGGACCCGCACCTTGTTCCAGACCATGGTTTCGTCTTTGAACAGGACATGGATAATCTCCTGGGTGCCGGGCCAGTCAATGGGCTTGTCAATCTCAAGCATCCGGTCATCGTAGCTGACGATGACCGTTTTGGGAGACTGATAGCCTTTGTGCACCAGGGAAACAAGCTCCCTTTTTTCCCGCAGCCGGTCAAGGGCCATGCGGATCAGCTCCGGGGACTCGGTGGATTGCGTCCCGTTTTCCAGGGTTATCCATTGCCTTGACATTTTTCCATCATTGCTTTTAAAAGCGATCATTTTTTTAACCCAAGATTACCGGAAGCTGCTATGAACACAAGAAAAACACCCCAAACTCCACTGAAAGCGGCAAACATCTGCTTTGGCCTGAACCGGGAAACCGATGAGCGTTCCCTGGCGGCATTTCTGCAACGATTCGCCGAGCCAGCCTTCCTACAGACCCTCATTCCCCGCTTGGAAAAGGAGGAAATCACCTCGCTCCTTGATTTTCTCTCCCGCCTGATGCATAAGCATTGTAGCGAAAAAGAGTACCATCGTCTGTTCCTTAAGGATTGATGGCGGCGCGTAAAAACTCCATCACGAATTAACCTCTCATTTATACTCACAAAATAGCATATCAGCAAGGAGAGCGCAAAGGTGAGCCAGAATATTATCAGAGATCTCCGGGCCTTTCTCGAAATACTGCGCCGGGAAGATTCCCTGCTCGAGGTTTCCACCCCGGTTGACCCGCATCTGGAGATTGCCGAGATCCATCGCCGGGTGATCGCCCAGGGCGGCCCTGCTCTGCTGTTCACCAATGTCAAGGGCAGCAGCTTTCCGGTGGTCACCAACCTCTTCGGCACGGCCCGCCGACTTGAACTGGCCTTTGGCAAAAGACCCCAACAGTTCGTGGCCGATCTGGTCCGGGCGGCGGAGACTCTGATGCCGCCGAATTTAAGCAAGATCTGGGAGATGCGCTCCCTGCTGGGGCAGGCCACCAAGGTGGGCTTAAAAAAGGTCCCGGCAGACAAGGCCCCCATCCTGGAGGTCTGCCAGAACCCGGCCCGGCTCAGCGAGCTGCCCCTGCTCACCTCCTGGTCCACGGACGGCGGCGCCTTTGTCACCCTGCCCCTGGTCTACACCGAGCACCCCGACGGCCGCGGCCACAACCTGGGCATGTACCGCATCCAGCGCTTTGATGACCGCACCACCGGCATCCACTGGCAGATCCACAAGGGCGGCGGCTACCATTACCATGCTGCGGAAAGCCGCAACGAGGCCCTGCCCATGACCCTGTTCATCGGCGGGCCGCCAGCTCTGATGCTGGCCGCTATCGCCCCCCTGCCGGAAAACATCCCGGAGCTGATGCTGGCCTCCCTGCTGCTCGGCGAGAAGCTGCCCATAACCCGCGATCCCGCAGGTGGCCATCCCCTGGTTGCCCATGCCGAATTCGCAGCCAAGGGCTTTGTCCCGCCCCACATGCGGCGGCCCGAAGGCCCCTTTGGCGACCATTACGGCTACAACTCGCTCACCCACGACTACCCGGTTTTTCACGTGGAACGGCTCTACCACCGCCGCGACGCCATCTATCCAGCCACGGTGGTGGGCCGCCCCCGGCAGGAGGATTTTTACATCGGCGACTATCTCCAGGACCTGCTGTCCCCGCTCTTCCCCCTGGTGATGAACGGGGTGCGCCAGCTCAAGACCTTTGGCGAAACCGGCTTCCACTGCCTGGCCGCAGCCAAGGTCACCAACCGCTATCCCAGAGAGGCCTTTGCCTCGGGCCTTCGCATCCTGGGCGAAGGCCAGCTCTCGCTCACCAAGTTCCTGATTCTGACCGACGGCGAGATCGAGGTGACGGACTTCAAACGGCTGTGGGTCCATGTGCTGGAACGGATCAACTGGCAAACCGATCTCTTCGTTTTTGCCAATGTCTCCCAGGACACCCTGGATTACACCGGCCCCTCGGTGAACAACGGCTCCAAGGCCATGATGATGGGGCTTGGCAAGGAACCCCGCCGCATCCTGCCCGAGTCCTTTCACGGCGAGCTGCCCCAGGGCTGCGACCGGGCAGAGGTCTTTCTCCCCGGCACTCTGGTGGTGCAAGGGGAGGGCTTTGCCTCGCAACAGGATCTTCCCGCCCGCCTGGCCCACTGCCCGGCGCTGGCCGACTGGCAGGTGGTGGTCCTGGTTGACGACATGAAGGCGGCCACGGAAAATCTCCAGGAATTTCTCTGGACCGTTTTCACCCGCTTCGAACCGGCGGCGGATATCCATGCGGCCGCCGCCGAATTACGCCGCTTCCACCCCAGCCTGACCCCACCCATCATCTTTGACTGCCGCCTGAAGCCATGGTACCCGGAGGTTCTTGCGGTGGACGAAAAAACCAAGCGCCTGGTGGACGAAAAAATCAGCGATATCCTGCCGCCCCGCTACCGCTGAACAGAAAAATTTTAAGCCTTCTTTCTCTTAAAGATTGACGATCCTTCTGCCGAATAGCTATGGTATAGGCAAGGCAATCAATACGCATGGGGACGTCCATTATGAAGATCAGCGCGATTACTCCTGGACAGCAGGATGCTTCAGCCATCGGTAAGGGCTCCGCTTCGGCCACAGGAGCCTCTTTTAAAGACATTCTCGCGCAGGAACTGGCCGCAGCAAAAAGCCCGGCCACCACGGCCATAGCCGCCGCTTCCGCCAGCGCGCCAATCCCCGCAGCGCTGAGGCTGGATGGCCTTACCCTGACTGAAGACACCATCAACACCCTGGAAAAATTCGGCGCCGCCTTGGGCAATCCCTCTTTTTCCGCCCAGGACCTTGAACCTTTTGCCACAGCCCTTGAAAATGATACCGCCGCCCTGGTCAGCCTGAAAAATCAGCTCCCAGAAAACAACCCTCTCTCCTCCCTGCTTGAGCGGGTGGCAACCGCCTCGTATGTCGAGGCCACGAAACTCAGGCGTGGCGACTACCATGCCTGAACCGTTGCAGCCAGCCACCGGATATCCCTTCCTTAAGCGCCTGTTTTCTTGCCACCCTGTTGCCGCGTCCTTCCGCGTCTGATCCCCAAAGCACATTTCCATGCCCGCAGAACGGCTGCAAAAAATCCTGGCCAAGGCCGGTATCGCCTCCCGCCGCAATGCCGAGGAGCTGATCCGCCAGGGAAAAGTGACGGTGGATGGCAAGGTCGTCACTGAAATGGGCTGCCGGGTTGACCCGGACCGGCAGGTTGTCTCCTTTGAAGGACGCCCCCTGCGCCTGGAGGAAGAAAAGGTATACCTCCTGCTCAACAAACCACGGGGCTATGTCACGACCCTCCACGACCCCCAGGGCAGGCCCATTGTCTCTTCCCTGCTCACCGGCATTGCCAGCCGGGTCTTTCCCGTGGGTCGCCTTGATTTTGACACCGAAGGTGCGCTCATCCTCACCAATGACGGCGACTTCGCCGAGCGCATTCTCCACCCCCGTTTTGAAATAGAGCGGACATACCAGGCCACGGTTGGCGGCCTGCCAACACATGAAAAAATCCGTCTGCTGGAGGAGGGTCTTGAGCTGGAGGGGAAAAAAACCTGGCCCGCCAAGGTCCACATCCTTGCCGAGGAAGCAACGACAACCACCCTGGAAATCACCATCCACGAAGGCAGAAAACGACAAGTCCGCAAGATGTTCGAGGCCATCGGCCACCGGGTTCTCGCCCTCAAGCGCATCGCCTACGGAGGCCTGCGGCTTGGCGCCTTGCCGAGCGGCAAATACCGGCGGCTCACCCCTGCTGATCTTGCCCTTATTTCCTCTTAAAAAAAATCCTCTTTACAATTGAACACTTAGCTGTTTAAGATGTTTTATCTCCCTGTATTTAATCTTGTTTTTTTAATGGCAGCACATCGGAGAAGGACGATGAACAAATCGGAGTTGATCGAAGCACTTGCTGAAGAGATGCATGTTCCCTTGCGGGACGCGAGTTCAGCCGTGACCACCATCCTTGAAGCCATGGGCGATGCCCTGGCAAAGGGCGAGAGCATAGAAATCCGGGGCTTTGGCAGTTTTGTGGTCAAGGAGTACGACTCATATTTCGGTCGCAACCCGAAAACCGGAGAGAAAATCAAGGTCAAACCCAAGAAACTTCCCTTCTTCAAGGTCGGCAAGGAGCTGAAGGAACGGGTCAACGAATCGGCTGATTAGCCAGATCCTTCTTCCCCTGCTACTGCGCCTACAATCTCGCCCACCAGATCATAGGGGTGGGCCTCGGTGATCCAGACATCCACAATATCACCCGGATTAGCCACGCCATCATTGATATAGACACAGCCATCGATCTCCGGGGCCTGAAAGCGGGTCCGCCCTTCCAGCAAAAGATCGGTTTCCCGGCTCCATCCCTCGACCAGCACCTTTTCCACCCTGCCGACCCTTGCCTGATTTGCGGCAAGTGATATCCCGCCCTGCAACTCCATGAGTCGCTGACGGCGTTCGCCCTTTTCCGCTTCGCTGCATTGCTTGGGCAGATTGTAGGCAGCGCAGCCCTCTTCGTTTGAATAACCAAAAATCCCCACATGCGCCAGTTTCTGCTCCTGCATGAACTCGGCGAGCTGCTGCACATCCTCCTCGGTCTCCCCAGGAAAACCCACCATGAAGGTGGTTCGGATGGCGGCTTGGGGCAGGATCGAACGAATCTTCCCCAGGAGCGCCTCGATCTGCTTGCGGCCATAGGGCCGGTTCATGGCCTTCAGCACCAAATCAGACACATGCTGGAGCGGGATATCGAGATAGGGCACGATCCGCGAGTTGGCGGCCATAAACTCAAGAAGCTCGGCATTAACCCTGGTGGGATAGAGGTAGAGCAGGCGGAACCAGGGGATATCGCAGGCCGCAAGCATTTCGCGGAGCAACTTCACCAGGCGGGGAGCGCCGGGACCGAGATCAAGGCCGTAGGCGGTGAGATCCTGGGCCACAAAGGTCAATTCCCGCACCCCGTTTTCCGCCAGTATCCCCGCCTCGTTCACCAGGTCGGCAAGAGGTCGGCTGCGCAGGTCGCCACGCAGGGAGGGGATCAGGCAATAGGCACATCGGTTGGAGCAACCCTCGGTTACTTTCATATAGGCCCGATGGGCCGGGGAAGAAAGCTTTCGCGGCCAGGTACTGTCCAGCAAAAAGGTGGGCGGCGCAAGATGCACTAGCGGCTTATCTGCCTGGGCAAGCTCCTTGAGTCTGCTAACGATATCCTGAGTTCCCTCGGTACCGATGAAGAGATCGACCTCGGGCAGCTCGCGGGCAAGGTCGGCGCCGTAGCGCTGCACCATGCAGCCGACCACCGCCAATTTTTTTGCAGGCCAGCGCTCCTTGATCTCGGCCAGAGTCAGGATCTCCTCGATCCCCTCTTCCACGGCGGACTGAATGAAGCCGCAAGTATTGACCAACAGCAGATCAGCCTCCTGGGCTTCCTCGCAGGGCGCGTAACCAGCCTCGACAAGCAGGCCGAGCATGAGTTCCGTATCCACCAGATTTTTGGGACAGCCAAGACTGACAGTAAAAACTTTACGCATCATCGCCTCATTTTTTTTATACGGCAGCCAGACCGCCAACACAGCGCAGAAGGTCAGCCACCAATCCCTGGGATCGCCTGCGAAAGTCCTTGCTCTGAAAACCAGGTTGCCAGGGGTCCTGCCATAACAGGTCCGAAACCATCAAGACCGCAGCCAGTTCAATCTGACGAAAGGCCGCGACCTGCAAGAGCGCAGAACACTCCATGTCAACGGCAAGAATGCCCTCTTGACCATAACGAACAACTTTTTCCCTGGTTTCGCGGTACAGGGCATCAGTGGTCCAAATCGGTCCTTCCCGAAGTTCTGTGCCCGTGCTGGCAAAAAAATCCTTCATGGCCTCGCGCAACCGAGGAGAGGATTCGACCTTGCCCGCCACGGGGTAATGCCCGGAGGTGCCCTCCTCGCTGATGGCCCAGGTCGGCAGCACCAGTTCGCCCACACCCAGGTCCGGCTGAAGCGAACCGCACCAGCCGCAGACGATAACCCGGCTGGCGCCAAGAGCGATGAGCTTTTCCAGGCAGATCACCGCCATGGGCGCGCCAACCGCAGGGCCAGCCCAGAACATGGGGAGAGATTGGCTAAGGTGGAGATTGCTGTGAAACAAGAAGTGCCGGGTCCAGCCTTCCTGGCCTGAGATCTGCGCCGCCTGCCGGGTCTCGGCGGGATTAAGCAACAAAATCCCGCAGGCCGGAAGCTGCGGCTCGTTCTTGCCGCGCGAGGGATGGACAACGACTTGGCTCATGACCGGAGGACCCCAGAAAACGGAAAAGGCCGCAAGGGTTTCCCCTGCGGCCTTACAAAACTGAAATATCGCGAAAAACTTACTTCAGCAGCGGATTCGCGAACAGCAGAATCAGGGAGATAACCAGACCGTAAATGGTCAGAGACTCGATCAGAGCCAGACCGATGATCATGGTTACGGTGATCTTGCCGGAAGCCTCGGGGTTACGAGCGATACCGGAGCAAGCGCCGCCGATACCAGCGCCCATGCCGATACCGCAACCGAGTGCGGCAACGCCAACGGACAGAGCTGCAGCAAGGCAGACCAGAGCAAGGTTCACGCCGGAAGCTGCGGTGGCAGCACCCTCGGCACCAGCCTCAGAAGCCATGGCAACAGTGGCCAGAGCCAAAACCATCAATACGGACAAAATTCCTGCTTTCTTCATCGTACTTCCTCCAAAAAATTTTTATAATTGGCCTTCTTCATCAGTTCACAAAGAACCGGATACACTTAATTAATGAGCATGCTCCATGGCTGCGGAAAAGTAGAGAATCGAGAGCAGCAGGAAAACCAGCGCCTGGACAATGGAAACAAACACGCCCAGACACAGAATCGGCAGCGGGGCGAAGTAAGCACCCGCCAGCATGAACAGGATGCCCAGCAGGGTCTCCTTGGCCATGATGTTGCCGAAAAGACGAATGGAGAGCGAAAGAATACGAGCAAAATGGCTGATCAGCTCGATGGGAAGCATGAGGGGAATCAGCCAGGGAATGGGTCCGAGGAAATGCTTGATATAGCCGATACCATGGAACTTGATGCCCAGGATGTGGGTGGTAAAGAAAACAATCAGGGTACAGGCCAGGGTGATGTTGAGGTTGGAGGTCGGAGACATGAAGCCCGGCATGAGGCCGATCATGTTCGCCACCAGGATGTAGAGGGCAAAGGTGGCCAGCATGGGGAACATCATCCGCGCCCCTTCCTTGCCCATGTTGTCCGCCATGAATCCCTCAAGGCCGCCGATGATGACCTCCCAGAAATTCTGGCCCTTGCCCGGCACCAGGGACATCTTGCCCAGGGTCAGCTTCGGGACGATGATCAGAAAAAGCATGACCAGCCAGGTGTAGGTCATGTGCGGAGAAACCAATTTGGCCAGCAGCGTGTCTCCAACCGGACCGTGGGGAACAGGCAGCCCCAGACTTTGCAGAATCAACGAGATAAACAGTATTGGATGTTCCATGGACCGTACGAGCCTCCTTAACCTTGTACTACTTTGTCGAATAAATACTTCTTGCTGCGACCATAACGGCTAGCCCGATACCCAAGAGTACGGTGGACAGGCCAACCAGCAGAGCGAGGATGTGGACCAACTGGTACCTGACCAGAAGGAAGAGGACACCCACGACCACGAACAGACGCAGATAATATCGTATAAAAAACAAAGGCTTGACCGCCTCAAGCGGCCCGCCAAACAACCTGAGCAAATCCCTTTTCAACAACAGGAAACTTACGTTGGCAATCGCTCCGCCGATGAAAACGGAACGGGCATAAAAGCCTGAATAACCCCACCATCCCAAACCGGTAAGCACCGCAAGCAACAGCCAGTTAAGCGCCATGATCTTGCCGAGCGATACCTCGCCCGATGATGCTTTTAAACCACTGGCCGCCATCAGAGATCCTTTCTGTTGGCCATGTCATACAGATTTTTGAAAGCCGCCGCCACCCCGAAACCGAGAAAAATCAAGGTCAACCAGGGAGATGTTCTGCCGTCAAACACCTTATGGTCCAGATAGTAACCGATGCCGACTCCGATAAAGATGGAGAAGGCCACGGACATGCCAACGGTGCTGAACTGGGCCAGCAACCGCAGTGTATCCTTTCGGTTATTGGCCATCTTCAGCCCCTGTACCGCTGTTCGGACACAGTATCCATCGGCTTATGACCGATAGGATTACTATCATTGCCTCCCCCCAAAGTCAACGGCTTTTTTCTCATTTGGCCAACTTTTTGAATGAGCATTCAGTTTTCTCAAGCGCCATGGCCAGTTCGGCTTCACTCTGGGCGGCGGAGATAAAAAGGGCCTCAAACTGGGAGGGGGCCAGCCAGATTCCCTGGGCCTGCATCTGTCGGAAATGCTGGCCATATCTGGCCGTATCCGCCTGCATGGCAGAATCGAAATCCACCACCGGCCCGGCGGTAAAGAACGCGGTCATCATCGAACCCACCCGGTTCAGGGTGGTCTGCCCGGGCAGATATTTTTCCGCAAGCCCGGTCAGGCTCTGGGCAAAGCGGGCCGACTTTTCCTCCAAGGCCGCATAAAAGCCGGGCTGGGCCAACTGCCGCATGGTGGCGGCGCCTGCGGCCATGGCCAGGGGATTGCCGGACAGAGTTCCGGCCTGATACACCGGACCGACCGGTGAGATGGTATCCATGAGTTCCTTTTTGCCGCCATAGGCTCCGACCGGCAAGCCGCCGCCGATGATTTTGCCCAGACAGGTGAGATCCGGCATGACCCCAAAGTATTCCTGCGCGCCGCCCAGGGCCAGACGCAGGCCGGTGATCACCTCGTCGAAAATCAGAACGATGCCCAGCTCAGTAGTCAGAGCGCGGAGCTTTTGCAGAAATCCGGGCTGCGGCGCGACAACCCCCATGTTTCCTGCAACCGCCTCGATGATCACGCAGGCGATGTCCAATTTTTCATCCCGCAGGGTCTTTTCCAGAATCTCCAGGTTATTATAAGGAATAGACACCGTGTTCTTGACAATATCCTCAGGCACCCCAGGACTGCCGGGGATGCCGAGGGTGATCACCCCGGAACCCGCCTTGACCAGAAAGCTGTCGGCGTGGCCATGATAACAACCGTCGAACTTCACCACCACATTGCGACCGGTGTAGCCCCGAGCCAGCCGGATGGCGCTCATGGTCGCCTCGGTGCCGGAACTGACAAAACGCACCTTTTCCACCGAGGGCAGGGCGTTGATCACCAGCTCGGCCAGTTCAATCTCCAGGGGACAGGGCGCGCCAAAGCTGGTGCCGTCTTGCAGGGTTTTTTCAATGGCCTCGACCACAGCCGGATGATTATGCCCGAGAATCATCGGCCCCCAGGAACAAACAAAATCGAGGAATTCGTTGCCATCCACATCCTGAATTTTCGAACCAGCAGCTCGTTTGACAAAGAGAGGCTCACAGCCCACGGATTTGCAAGCCCGCACCGGGCTGTTCACTCCGCCGGGGATAAGCTGCTGCGCCTTTGCAAACAGGGTATGCGACAGGTCGGTCTTCATGCTCCTGGCCTCCTTGACTTCTCAATGGTTGGATGGTCCCGCGAAAAACCCGCGGACACATGTCAATGACAATGATAGAACGCCTACGACAGACGCCACCTGTCTCCGGCGAGCGGAAAATATAGCAGGCTGCCGCCACGCTGTCAAAATTCTTTCAGGGACAAAAAAACACCACGCCGAAAAACCCTGTGCTTTTCAGCATCCTTTCACTTGACACGGCAAAGCTGTTCGTAGCAATATGAGGGGCAGGAGCAAGTAATCGGAAGGATTATTCCACCAGACAGAACCATGCCAGGAGGCGACATGGAAATACATGACCCGAATCTTCATCTGAAACTTATGGACATGTGCGACTGTTACCTTGGCACAGACTATGCCGCCACCATCCAGAAGGTTGCGGATGCCCCTTCCGCCGACATCCAGGAGGACGCCCTCCGTTATCTGGCGCTTGCCCTCCTCTTCACCCTGACCGAACAAGCCCGGCAGCTTTCCCTCAAGCGGAAAAAAGACAAGATTACCGTCACCATCAAGCACGATGACGAGAAGATCGCCCTGCGCCCGCCGACAAAAGCGGTTTTCGACAAAATCATCTCCATTATGCGCGGCGTCCTCCATCTGGACGAAGACAAGGGGGGCCTGCCGCTGACCCTTGGGCTGAAGAACGACCAGATCGAGGTTCAGGTGAAAATCGAGCGCACCGTAGACAAGGAAACACTCAAGGTGAAATTTCCCGAGTTGGGCTGAACGCTTCGGCCCGCCCTGCCGACAAAAAGCTGCAAGCGGAAAAACTTAGGAGCCGGTGATGACCAAGAAAAAAAGCAGCCCCGAAGAAACAGCGCCCTGGGAGCTTAAATCCCTGCCTGTCGCTCCAGTCGGCGCCAACCCTGCAGATGCCGATCTTAAAAAAATCATCCGCAAGAACTATCGCGAACCCATCCTCGACGATGATACGGTCTGCGCCGAAATCGATGGCCGCATCCACCGGGTCTGCGATGTCGGCAACCGCGGCCTGGGTCTCATCGTCCCATCCCTTGGCTATTTTGTGACAGGTGCGCCCTACAGCGTCACGCTGCATGTCGGTGACAACACCATTGCCCTCCGGGGAAAGGTCACCCATATCTCTCCGAGCGAAACCTCCGGCGAGTGTCACTGCGGCATCGAGTTCATCGACCTGAGCAAAAATGACGAGCACACCCTGCAACATTTTCTGACCACCCACCACGCCAGACTTTTTGGTGGAACAAGCCGTCCTGCCGATCTTGGCATGGATTGAACCGCAATCTAATCTCATCGTGGACACCACCCGGGGAAGCATGGCGGCAAAAGATAAACACGACATCATGGATGCCCTCCTGAAAGGCTCATCGGAGGACGCGGCGCAGGAGACTTCCTCCCTTGCCAGGCTGATTCATCGCACCGGAGAAAAAACCAGCGCAAAGCATCCTGACGGAAGCGCATCTGGCGCGGATCAGAAAAAAAACCCTGGGGACGAAAGCAAGAAAAAATCCACCCACTATCTTTCCGGAGAAATTTTCGCTGATCTGGATGAGGCGAAGGATAAAATAAACGAACTTGTGCACCAACGTTTGAAATCCCGTGTTTCAAAGTCTCAGATTGTCGATCAGGCGCTCAGAATGATCCTCAAGGAATTTGAGGAAAAAGGCGAAAAAAGCCACCTGATCAAAGAGATATTAAAAGATATTCGTCGGAAATAACAAGAAGTTGGCCCGCGCAGGCCCGGAGACTTCACAATGATAATCACTTGCCCCCATTGCAAAAAACAGCACAATATCGATGAAAAAAGGATCCCGCCCAATGTCAAGATGGCTCGCTGTCAGGGCTGCGGGCAACAGTTTCCCCTCGATATTCCCCGCGAAGAACCGCCGCCTCCCCCGCCACAGCCCGCGATAATCGAGGCTGTGGCCGCCGCTGCTCCTGCCCCCGGCCCCGCAGCTCCACCCAGCCAGGAAACCAGAAGGATCGGCGTCTCCCTGAGCAAGGGCGGAGTCGGCAAGACCACGACCTCGGTGAATCTCGCGGCCGGGCTTGCCTTGGCAGGCAAAAGGGTTCTTCTGGTTGACACCGACACACAGGGGCAGTCGAGCTTCATGTTGGGCGTGAAACCCAAGGGCGGCCTTACCGAGCTGGTGACCGGCGAACTGCCTCCCGAGGAGGCAATCATTCAGGCCCGCAAGAACCTGTGGATCCTGGCAGGAGGCAAATCCCTGGCTGGGCTCAAGCGCCTCATCGACCGCAAGGACTATGGCGGCGAGCTGACCATCGCCGAGGCCCTGACCCCGCTTGAAAAAGACTACGATTACGTAGTGGTGGACACCTCGCCGGGCTGGGACCCGCTCACCGTCAATGTTCTTTTTTATGTCAACGAGCTGATGACCCCTGTCTCCCTGGAGGTCATGTCCATCCAGGGGTTTGGCGAGTTCCTGAAAAGCATCGCCTCCATCCAAAAATTCCGCAAAGAGGTCGAGCTCCGCTACATCCTGCCCACCTTCCGCGACATGCGGATAAAGAGAGGGACCGAGTTTCTGGAGGAGATTGAAAAAATTTACGGCGAGATGGTCTGCGCCCCGATTCGCTACAATGTCCGTCTGTCCGAGGCTCCGGCCTATGGGCAGACCATTTTTGAGTTTGCCCCCGGATCCAACGGCGCCCAGGACTACCGCGAGCTTGTCCGCAAGGTCACTGGCGAGCCGGATCTTTTCACATAAATATTCAGCAGCACCACATCTGCGTTGTCATCGACCTGCTCAGGTGCAATAGCACACTGCGCAGGCCTCTTCCGCGCATCTGTGGCAGCAGCGAAGCGGCGCTGCTGACTATTTACGTTTTCACCTGATTTCAACAAATACCCTGCCTGTGCATCCGTGCAGGACAGGGGAGGATTTCCGCCCATGACCTTTGAGAGCAAGTTGATTCCCATTCTGCGCGAGGGAGTTGAGATCGTGAAGATGATTTCTTTTAAAAAGCTGAAAGAAGCCCTGGCGAAGAAACATCCCGACCGGGAGAGTGCCTTCATCGCCAAGGTTGCCGGGGCGCTGATCAACACGATCTTCGGCGCTCCGGCCTACGAAGAGCCCTTTGCCGTCTTCGCTCGAAACCACGCGAACCTCATTGCCCACGAGCAGGCCAAGGTCGGCACCATGCTTGAGGAACTGCGGATTCCTCTCACCGACGCCCTCCGCATCCAATCCCTGTGCGACCACCAGGAGGGCCAGGACAGCACCGCCACCCTCCAGCAGGCGCAAGCCCTGGGAATTCTCCTGGCTGACCGCGACCTGCCGCTGCCCCACAGCTTCATCGAGCTGGTCCGCAGGCTGGGCAGCGCCTTTGGCTTGCTGCTGCCGCCCCTGCCCAACACCGAAAGCGCAACAACGCATTAAAGTCGACGATCAGCCCTCAAGCTCGTATTTCTTGATCTTGCGCCAGAGGGAGACCCGGTCAATGCCCAGGACCTGGGCGGCCAGACTCTTGTTGTCCCCGTGTTCCTTTAATACCCACTCGATGTAGGCCCGTTCCTGCTCGGCAAGGTTCGGGATTCCGCCGCTTTTCCGGCGAAAGGTCTGAAAAGAGGCGCCGCGCAGGTCTTCGGGCAAGTGCCCGACCTCAATGGTATCGCCGCTGGCCAGAGCCACCCCGCGTTCGATGATGTTTTCCAGCTCCCGGACATTGCCCGGAAAATCGTAACGCAGCAGAATATCCACCACCTCCGGCTCGATATTGCGCACCTCTTTGTGCATCAACACCCCGTATTTCCTGATAAAATGCTGAATCAGCAGGGGCAGGTCATCCTTGCGCTCGGCCAGGGGCGGAATCTGGAGTGCCACTACATTGATCCGGAAAAACAGATCCTGCCGGAAATTCCCCAGCTTCACCTCCTCCGGCAGGTTTCGGTTGGTTGCCGCGAGAAAACGGACATTGACCTTGATCGGCGAAACCCCGCCGAGATGCATCACCTCTTTTTCCTGAATCACCCGGAGGAGCTTCACCTGCATGGACGGAGACATCTCCGTGATCTCGTCGAGAAAAAGGGTGCCGCCATCGGCCATCTCCACCAAACCCTTCTTCATCTCCACCGCTCCGGTAAAAGCCCCCTTTTCATGACCAAAGAGTTCATTGGCCAGCAGGTCCTCCTGAAATGCCCCGCAATTCACGGAAAGCATGGGGCCGTTCCGTCGGTTGCTGCAGGCGTGGACGAATCGGGCCAGCAACTCCTTGCCAGTGCCTGACTCCCCACAGATCACAACATTGCTGTCCGAGGTGGCGACCTGTCCGGCCGTGGCCAGCAGCTTTTTCATCCCTGGGTTATCGGTGATAATTCGGGCTTCTCCCTGAAAAGCCTTAAGATGCTCCCGCAGCCTGCTGTTTTCCCGCTTGAGTCGTGTTTTCTCCAGGGCTTCCCGCACAACCTTCCGAACCTCATCCAGTTTGTATGGCTTGGCAATATAATGGTAGGCCCCGCTCTTCATCGCATCTATGGCGGAATCCACTGTGGCGTAACCGGTGATCATGATCACCTCGGTATCGGGATACAGCTCTCTGGTACGCTTCAGTATCTGCATGCCGCCGACCTTTTCCATCTTCAAATCGGTCAGGACAAGGTCGAAGCCATTCTCCTCCAGCAAATGCAGGGCTCGTGGACCACTTTGGGAGGCGGTCACCTCGTAACCCTCTTTTTTCAAGACATGCTTGAGGTTGTTCAGGGCTATTTCTTCGTCGTCAACGACCAATATTTTTGCGGGTTCGTCATTCATAACCATGTTCCTGTTGCGGTGCCGGTAGCCAGATAATGAAGGTAGTGCCAAGGCCGGGTCTGCTTTCCACGGTGATGGACCCTCCATGCCACTCTATTATGTCATGGACAATGAACAGCCCGAGGCCGGAGCCCTTGCCCACGTCCTTGGTGGTGAAAAACGGGTCGAAAATCCTGTTGACATACTCCGCGTCGATCCCCGGCCCGTCATCCTCGATCTGGATTTCCACCTCATCAAGCCCTGTGCCGCATCCCGTGCCAAGGGCGGAAATCCAGATATGTCCGTTGCCCTCCACTGCGTCGATGGCATTTTTAACCAGATTGAGCAAAACCTGCTGCATCCGCTGCTTGTCAACGATGATGAAAAGATTCTCCGGAATGTCCACGGCGATAACCACCTCGCTGGGCGCTTGCCCGCGAAGGAGCAGAATCGTTTCATCCACCAGCTTCCTGAGGAGCACCTTTTCCTTTTTGCATTCCTTGATCCGGGAGAAATCCAGCAGGGTGCGGACGATATCCCGAGCCTTGTCCGACTGGGTCTCTATCTGGCCAATGAGATTCTTCTTGAACTCCACATCGTCCTCTTCAATCTCCTCGCCTAGGATCTGGACCGAACTGGAAATATTGGACAAAGGGTTGTTCAGCTCATGAGCCACCCCGGACAACAGGGTGCCCAGCGCTGCCAGTTTTTCCGATTGCACCAATTGATGCTGTCGCATCTGCAATTCCTTGGTCATCCGGTTGAACGCCGTAAGCAGCGAACGGATTTCCTGCTCCCCCTCCCCCACCGCGACCTCGACAAAATCACCCTGGGAAATCCTCTTGGTGTATCCCTCAAGAATCTTCAGGGAATTCACCACCTTCCTCCCCAGAAGGGCGGCAATGGTCAGGGCGGAAACAAACAGGCAGGCCATGGAGGCAAGGAGAATGTTCTGGGTCGTTTTCAGGAGTGTCTTGACTTTCCTCTTTACGGCATCCCGGATTTTTTCGCCAAATTCGGTGAGTTCCTTGCCCGAGGAGCGGACCTGCTCTTCCAACTTTTCCTGGGTCCGGCCCATACCCGTGTAGTCCGCCCCCTGCGCAACTTCCCGGTAGTGCGCGTGGAGTTGCCCCATGAACCCGTTGTAGGTATCGATTACCCGTGCCAGATGCTGGATCTCAGAGGAAGAGACAACCAGATGCAGGGCCGCCGCGTTATTTCCAAAGATATCCCTGATCTTCCCCCAGTAGAGCTGATTCTCCTGAAAATCCTTTTCCTGGCGGTACAAAAAATAATTCTTCTCGAATCTGCGCACCTCAAGGGTCGTATTAAAAAAATCCTCGATAACCTCGCCAAAGGCAACCTGGTCTTCCACCCGCTTGACGATGACATAGGTCAGAACAGCAGATCCCATCATAAGAATGAGCAGCAGATAAAAGCCATAGGTGATCTTCTTGCGTATGCCGAGGTGAAACATGATCTGCCTTCCTTTTCCGCCGGGGTACCGCTTCTCCCCGTCAGTTTCCTGTTCGAAAGCACAATACCCCCAGTGAAAAACAAAGTCCAGAGGTTGCATTTGGCAACAGTGCTTTTCTTGTTGCAACACTAGCTTATCATTTTGATTTTATTATATATAATTTTTTTATCAGAACAAGCGTTGCAATAATGAAACACTAGTGCCAATTAGCAACAATCGCTGCAACAAACTGAAACAACACGATAAAACAGAATTATCATAACATGGCACATTTGTTGCTTTAAGAACAAGTCAACAGCAATTGAGCATTCAAGTTGTTTCACGCAACATGCCCATACAAAGGAGAAACACCATGAACACCATCCTGAATCGAATCGACCGCCTGATGATGGCCATTACCTTTGCCGAAGCCAACGAACCCGAACTGGCACAACAATGCCTTGACAGCAAGAAGCCGGGCCGGAACAAACAGGCGAAACAGACTACAAAGACGGCTGGCGGCCAGGCCGTAGCGCATCACACCGCCCATTGAACCGAATACTCTTACTCTTGGAACTGCCATGAGCGCCCTGACGACGATGTTCAAAAAACTTGAAGAAGCCATGACTGCGGCGACCTTTGCCGAGGCTGGCGAGTTCGAGATGGCTCGCCAGCTCCTCAAGACAAACAAGAATGCACATAAACGGGTGCTCCTGGGAACCGACAAACCTGAAATCGCACCAAGAACCATCAGCTACGCCCTGCATCTCTGTCAACGCCTCGGCGGCGGCCTGGAAATTTTCCATATGCTGCACACGCTGGAGAAAGAAACAGCTTCCGAACTGAGCCAGGAAGAAGCCCCGCTCTCCGCCCTGAACTCCTCTCTTCAAGAAAAGGGCGTTATCTATCAACCGTTCAACGGACTCGGTTGCCTGGCGGACGAGGTTCTCCGGCATGCCGGTGCCCGCCGGGATATCCTCTGCGTGGTCTTTGATGCGCTGGAGCCGGACGGCTCGCGCTGCCGCAAAGCAAAAGAAAATATGATCGCCAAATTTCAGGCCTTGCACTGCCCTGTCGTGATGTACGCAGGATCGGTCAGGGCCTGACACCGTAAATAACTTCAGACCAAATAAGGGAGAAAAAATGACTATCACCACCTTTGACAAAAACATGTCGGCTATTGCCTTTGCCGAAGCAGGCGAACACGACACCGCCCGCCAGATTCTGGGCGAGGGCGCCAAAAAGCAGCACGGCAAATCCCCGGCTCCGGCGGCAAAACGCAAGCCCTATCTGAAGACTGTCATCTTCGGGTCGATGTCGCTTTCCGCTTATTATATGCTCTTCACCAACGAAAAACTGGTCACCGAGGTCTTCACCATGGGTGGCTGGCGTTGGGTGTATCCGGTGGGGGCGGCCTTCTTCTTTTCCTTCATCCACGGGGCCTTTGCCAGCAACCTGCTGAGCAGCATTGGCCTTGAGGCAAAAAAATAAATCCGCCGCAGCGACTTATCTAAAGGAGATCTACCCACAATGAAGAAGTTATTGATTATACTCATGTTCGCCCTTGCCCCCCTGTCCATGCTCGCCCAGTCGGCCCTTGCCGCCGGAGACGGGCCGTCCAAGGATATGCTCAAAGGCATTATTACCCAAGTGAACGCTGCGGAGCGCACCATTGTCTTCCAGAAGGATGACACCAAGGAACTTGTGACCCTGATTCTCGGCGAAAAGATGCAGCCCGAAGACATGAAAATGAACCAGAAGGTACTGATCAATCTGGACAAACATGCTGCCACTGCCAATACGATGAAGGATATCTCCATCATGTTCATCGATATGAGCGTCAGCAAGCTTCTTGCCCTGCTCATTATCGGTGCGGTGGGCGGGTTGCTCTCCGGCTTCATCGGCTCCGGCGGCGCCTTTGTCATGACCCCGGCCATGATGTCCCTGGGCGTACCGGGCGCGGTGGCGGTGGCCAGCAACATGTGCCACAAGTTCCCCAAAGCCATGGTCGGCGCCTACAAACGCTGGAAATACGGCCAGGCGGACATCAAGCTCGGTCTGGTCATGGCCACCACCGCCGTCATCGGCGTGCAGATCGGAATCAAGATCCAGAAGTACATCCTGAACCAATTTGGCGGGGCAGGCTCCAACCTCTATATCAGCGCGGTTTTCATGGTTGTTCTCGTTTTTGTCGGCGGCTATGTGTTCTATGATGCCTGGAAACTCGCCAAGGGCGGCGGCAAAGAGACCGTAAGCAAACTGGCCGTTGCCATGCAGAAGATCAACCTCCCGCCCATGATGCACTTCAAAACCGCCAAGGTGACCATCTCCGCCTGGATCACCATCCCGGTCGGCCTGCTCACCGGCATGCTCGCCGCCACCATCGCCGTGGGCGGCTTCGTCGGCGTCCCCGGCATGATCTATGTGATCGGCGCCTCCGCCGTGG